>Ga0316206_1000153_pt1 | contig 138064 bp, 132 predicted proteins | sample 6monthpyrite_MG_FD_204942 | JGI IMG/M metagenome (GOLD analysis project Ga0316206, IMG submission 204942) | Microbial mat bacterial communities from mineral coupon in-situ incubated in ocean water Damariscotta River, Maine, United States -... | ecosystem: Environmental > Aquatic > Marine >... | reverse complement strand
TTCTTCTTGGGTCAGATGGGTATAAAGCTTCGTCATAAGCCGTCTCACATTGTGTTTTAGTCGACCGGTGAGTGTACTCACTGGCCCAACTTTTTCAATGTGGCGCACTTATGACTAAAATCCGCGTTTTTAATAACTGCATTACTTCTCATTTACTGCTACTTTCAATCTATATATGGATATAAAAATAAAATTAGATAATAACAATAAGTAGACAAAGATGATTGATAGTCCATTCCTGATTAATACACTAGAAATACTCGCTTTTTTATTCGTCGCTTTTATTGGCGTTTCCATTGCAATAATCGCTATCATTTACGTTATTGACCGAAATCAAACAGTACATGCTATCCGTAGAAACTATCCTGTTATTGGACGGTTCCGTTACTGGTTCGAACACCTGGGCACCTTTTTCCGCCAGTATTTTTTTACTATGGATCGAGAAGAACTGCCTTTTAACAGAGCAGAACGTTCCTGGGTATATCGCGCCGCTAAGAACATCAGTAATACCGTTGCATTTGGATCGACACGTGATTTAAAACCATCAGGCACGGTAATTTTTGTAAACTGTCCTTTCCCTACTTTAGGAAAAGATGCTGTTGCAGCAGACGCGGTAACCATTGGTGCCGAATGTGCTCAACCGTATACGACTTCATCTATTTTCAATATATCTGGAATGAGCTTTGGTGCGCTATCCAAACCAGCCATTATTTCTCTTTCTCACGGTGCACGAAAGGCAGGTGCATGGATGAATACCGGCGAAGGCGGGCTTTCTCCGCACCACCTTGAAGGTGGTGCGGATATTGTTTTTCAAATAGGCACCGCAAAATATGGTGTGCGTGATCAGCAAGGCAATCTTTCCGATGAAAAACTACGTGAAATAGCGGCAATTGATCAAGTAAAAATGTTTGAAATAAAACTTAGTCAGGGCGCCAAACCAGGTAAAGGGGGCATACTTCCCGGCGCAAAAGTAACCGCAGAAATAGCCGCCATACGCGGCATTCCACAAGGCGAAGACTCTATAAGCCCAAATCGTCACCCCGACATCGCTAATACTGACGATTTATTAAATATGATTCAGCATATTCGTGAGGTTACTGGCAAGCCTGTTGGCTTTAAGGCGGTGATTGGTGCCTATGGATGGATTGGAGAATTGTGCGAAAAAATTCAACAACGTGGCCTGGACTATGCGCCTGATTTTATTACCATAGATAGTTCAACAGGTGGTACAGGCGCTGCGCCAATGAGTTTAATTGACTACGTTGGCCTGCCAATTCAGGAAAGCCTGCCCGTTGTCATCGACAACCTCTCCTCTCATGGGCTGCGTGAGCGTATAAAGGTTATTGCCTCTGGGAAATTAATCACCCCTGCAGAAGTTGCATGGGCATTATGCATGGGTGCAGACTTTATTGTTTCGGCTCGCGGCTTTATGTTTGCACTGGGTTGTATTCAAGCATTACAGTGCGACAAAAATAGCTGCCCTACCGGTATTACGACGCATAATAAAGATTTACAACGTGGTCTGGTACATTCCCAAAAATCATGGCGCGTAACGCATTATATTCAAAACATGATGTATGAAGTCGGCATGATTGCACATTCTTGTGGCGTTAAATCTCCACGTGAATTAAACCGTATTCATGCACGTGTAGTGCAGAATGACGGCCGTTCCAAGCCCTTAAATGAAATATACCCTGGCATTAAAAATGAGATTTAACATCATTAATTTCTTTTATTTGAACTCGTCTACTGATTAATATATTTTCTTGGCTTTTCTGCACAATCACCGACACACTTAGTTCAGAGCACTAATTACATGAGGACATTACAATGGATATTCCTATGTCAGATGTCATGTTACACATAGTTGAAGAGCTAAGTAGTGAACAACAAACCATTCTGCAATCACGGGTACGCAATCAAAAGGGCGTAGTGGGTTTAGGCTACCACGATACCCGGCCACATCTAATGATTGTTGAATACAACCAGGATATGACTACACCAAAAGAACTATTACATACAGTAAATGATCTTGGTTTACACGCAGAACTTGTTGGTTTGTTATAAAGGTTTAAGCGATTAGGCTTAAATTGCCTTAGTCAAAAAGCTTTTGCCACCAACGTCTACGATTGTTGGCGGGCTGTAGTGCCTCTTGCAAATTAACAGGTTTCATTTTTGACATAACCCAACCAGGTAAAGGTGGGTTTTCGCTGAAGCCGCAACTCACACCTAAATTATTCGGATCAAATATTTTTATAAAGTCTGGCTGCTGATGATTATCAGCATATACAATGCCGCAATAATCTTCTTCATGTTCACGCCTCAGCAACTCATCGATTTCATCAATAAATTTTAATGCTTGTTGCTTACTCACGGGTAAGCTGGGAGCGGCTTCACCAATAGCATAAACAAACCAGCTATCATCAATTTGCGTGCGCAGGCCTTGCCAAAATTTTTCTAGCTGCTCCCAGCGCATTAAAGATTCAAAGCGCCCTTCTTTAAAACGTTTTACATAAGGATCTGAATATTGCGATTGTTGTGTCATCAAAAGCGCCTTTAATGTTTATGCATATTCATTATAAGTTTTATTAGAAAGCATATGCTTTAGCCAATTTTGTATTTCATCAATACCACTGTGTAAAAATTCAGCATCCTTATACACATTAGCTAACATGATTACGCCTTGCATTTTTGCCAGTAAGTTAAGTGAAATTTGATGAGCACGCGCTGACTGATCTAATTGATTCAACTGTTGTTCAATCCATGACTTCAATAAATCAAATACCGCTGTTAAAGGGACTTGAGATATTTCTGTATCCTGTTTTTTCACCAGTTCATAACTAAGACTACCGATAGGGCATCCATATTTTAAAATTTCACTTTCTTTTTGCAGAGGAAATCGCGTCAGACTAAATAAGCGTTGTAGCGGATCAGTACTAGTTTCTTCACATGCTTCAAGCATCTGTTGAAAATCATTTAAGCGAGCATCGACAACAGCTGCCAAAATATCTTCTTTAGTCTTAAAGTAATAATAAAAATTACCTCTAGGTATACCGGTTTCATCGGAAATATCACTAAATGAGGTTTGGTTATAGCCGCGTGAATAGAATAGATGGTCAGCGGCATCAACGATACGATGGCGGTTAGCTGATCCTTTGGTTCCCATAGTTTTACCTGTGTAATTATACAAATGCAGTGTGTTAGCCTGCAGAAAAAAACGAGGGTTATCTGCCAAACTATTCTCAGACAATCGTATGATTATTTGCTGCTTATTTCAAGAACAAACTGATAAATGGATGTTTTCTCATATATAATCAATAGCTTATTCCACTATTCACTAAATTCGGGCCAATCAAACCTATGCATGCTTTACAGATAAATAATCTACAGAAGACTTATCGTAACGGCACAGTCGCCTTGAAAGGCGTGAATTTAACGGTAGAAAAAGGCGATTTTTTTGCTTTACTGGGCTCTAACGGCGCGGGTAAATCCACGACTATTGGCATTATCAGTGGTCTGGTTAATAAATCTGCCGGCCAAATAACGGTGTTTGGCCATGATTTTGATAGCGAGCTATCTAAAGCCAAATCGTGCATTGGTTTGGTGCCTCAGGAATTTAACTTTAACCAGTTTGAACCCGTTATTGAGATTTTGGTGAATCAGGGTGGCTATTATGGCATGCCCCGTTCTTTAGCCTATGAACGAGCAGAAACGTATCTCAAGCAACTAGAGCTTTGGGATAAACGTAATGTAATCGGCAGGGAATTGTCTGGCGGGATGAAACGCCGGCTGATGATTGCCCGCGCGCTTATTCACCAGCCTAAACTGCTTATCCTTGATGAGCCTACCGCCGGTGTTGATATTGAAATACGCCGAACCATGTGGGAATTTTTAGCCAAAATAAATATGCAAGGCACCACCATCATCTTAACTACCCATTATCTGGAAGAAGCAGAGAGCCTGTGCAAAAACATTGCCATCATCGATCATGGCATAACCATTGAACACAGCAGCATGAAAGATCTGTTAAGCCAGCTCAACACCGAGACATTTATTTTTTACTTAGAGTCACCCCTAAAAAATATTGATTTACTACAACACAATGAGTTCACGCAGTTTAATATACAACAGATTGATGACAGTACGATTGAGGTGAGCCTGGATCAACAGAGCCATATCAATGGCTTAATAAATCTACTGACTAATCACGGCATTAACATTTTAAGCATGAGAAATAAAACCAACCGACTTGAGCAACTCTTTGTTTGCCTGGTTGATAAAAATAGACATAATCCTGAATTAGCCAAAACGCTGCAGCAAACAGTAAAAGAATCCTCTCAGGTGGATGCGTTATCATGAACTGGAGACAACAATTTAACGCATTAAAAACCATTATCATCAAAGAATATTTACGCTTTATTCGTATATGGGTGCAAACTATTTTACCACCGGCAATTACTACAGCACTGTACTTTATTATTTTTGGTAATTTAATTGGCTCACAGATAAGCGACATCGATGGTTACAAGTACATGGATTATATCGTACCAGGGCTAATACTGATGGCGGTAATAACCAACTCATATGGCAATGTAGTGTCATCTTTTTATAGCGCCAAGTTTCAAAAAAGTATTGAGGAATTATTAGTATCCCCAACACCCAATGCATTAATACTAATCGGCTATGTTTCCGGTGGCGTTGTACGCGGTATGATAGTGGGCGTTATTGTCACTGTCGTTGCTATGTACTTTTCGGATATTCATATCCATAGCTATGCGATGAGCTTATTAATATTTTTTTTAACAGCCACTTTATTTTCTATTGCCGGTTTTATTAACGCGGTACATGCAAATAGTTTTGACGATATCACCATTATCCCAACTTTTGTTTTAACGCCTTTAACGTATTTAGGCGGAATATTTTATTCAATAGATATGCTGCCAGAATTTTGGCAAAACCTATCATTGGTTAACCCCATTCTTTATATGATTAATTCATTTCGTTACGGCATGATTGGCACTTCAGACATTAATGTAAGTACGGCACTTATCATAATTGTAGGTTTTAATGCAGCACTCTTTACCTATGCAATGTATCTACTCAACCGTGGTATTGGTATTCGACAGTAAATTAGATGCAAGTGATGGGTTTAATTTATAAAAATTCAATCATCACTTGCCATTAATTAAATTTTTTTATCCTTATACTTTCCTTAACTTTTCCCTGTAATTTCCATCACATAGACTACAATTAACAAATCATATCCGCTCTATTTCACAATTGGAAATTCACAAATGCAAGCATCAGACCTATTTGTTAAATGCCTCGAAGAAGAAGGTATCGAATATATTTTCGGCGTTCCCGGTGAAGAAAATGCCGACTTTATGATGTCGTTGGAAAAATCTCAGAGCATTAAGTTTGTACTCTGCCGTCACGAACAAGGCGCCGCTTTTATGGCCGAAGTTTATGGGCGACTAACAGGTAGCCCGGCATGCTGCCTCGGCACACTTGGCCCCGGTGCTACTAATTTAATTACTGGCGTTGCCGATGCCAATATGGATCACGCACCCATGATAGTGCTAACGGGCCAGGGCTCTTCGCAACGCCTGCACAAAGAATCGCATCAAGTAATGGATGTCGTGATGATGTACACCCCAGTCACCAAATGGGCAACCAGTGTTTTACATCAGGACAATATTCCTGAAATTATACGTAAGGCGGTGCGTATCGCACGTTCTGAAAAACCCGGCGCCGTATTAATTGAGCTACCTGAAGACATCGCAAAATTAGAAACAACCACTAAACCAATAACGCCCAGACGCTTCCGTCGCCCCGGCCCGGATGACAAAATAATTAATGAGGCTTATGAACTGCTTAAAAAGGCAAAACGGCCCATTATTCTTGCTGGTAATGGCGCTATTCGTCGTCGCACCAGTAAACGCCTACGCCTTTTCTGTGAGGCTACAGGCATTGGCGTTGTCAGCACATTCATGGGTAAAGGCAGTGTAGATATGGATGCCGACTATTGCCTGTATACCATTGGCTTACAGGCCAAGGATGTCGTTGCCTGTGCTGTGGATGCCGCCGATTTGGTTATCACTCTGGGTTATGACATGGTGGAGTACCATCCTCACTTGTGGAATAAAGACGGCAACAAACACATTATTCATGCAGATTTTCAAGCCGCAGAAATCGATGCCGATTACCACCCCGAGGTTGAACTTATTGGTGACCTGGCACATACCCTTACAAAATTACTGGAACGCGTTCAGGCAGATGGTGGATTAACCTATGACATGAGCCAGCAAAAGGCCACTCGCGCACAAATGCATGAAGAACTGGCGATGTATAAAGACGACGACGCCAGCGACTTAATAAAACCACAAAAAGTACTATGGGATACACGCGAAGTAATGGGCCCCGACGATATTCTACTATCAGATGTAGGCGCACATAAAATGTGGATCGCTCGTCATTACCAGTGCCATGAACCTAACACCTGTTTAATCCCCAATGGTTTTTGCTCCATGGGTTTCGCATTACCCGGTGCGCTCGCGGCTGCAATCGTTCACCCTGAACGACGTATCCTTGCTATTTGTGGTGATGCCGGATTTATGATGAATGTTCAGGAAATGGAAACCGCAAAACGCCTCAACCTGAAATTCACTGTGATGGTATGGGAAGATAAGGAATATGGATTGATAGCCTGGAAACAGGATAATCAGTTTGGTCACCACACCGATCTTGCATTTAATAACCCAAACTGGATGCAACTGGCTGAGGCATTTGGCTGGCATGGACATATGGTAAAAAAATCATCTGATATAAAAAATATTTTAGAAACATCCTTTAATGAAGATGGTCCAAGCCTTATTGTTGTCCCCATCGATTATCGTGAAAACAATAAGCTCACTGATCGCCTGGGTGATATTGCCTGTCCTATTTAAAATTATCAGATATTTAAAGGTTAAATAATGACTTCACATTACTCACAGATGATTGCAGGAAACATTAAAACCAGTGGCAAACGGGAAGTTAATTCGCCTTATGACGGTCAATTAATAGCAACGGTAGACACCGTTGATAAAACAGCGATTGAACAAGCACTAGCAACAGCAAGCGGGCTTTTTAATGACAAGTCTAAATGGTTAACTGCACCACAACGCATTGAAATATTAACCAGGCTGGCTGAATTAATGCGTCAAAATTATGATCGCCTGGTATTAATTGCAGCACAGGAAGGCGGCAAGCCATTACTCGATACACGCGTTGAAATGGATCGCGCTATCGATGGCATAAATAATTGCATAGAATGCATTCGTACCAGTCATGGTGAAGAAATTCCTATGGGCATTAATGCCGCATCCATGAATCGTATAGCGATGACACACCATGAACCGATTGGTGTTGTGGTCGCGGTGAGTGCTTTCAATCACCCCATTAATTTAATCGTCCATCAGGTCTGCCCTGCCATTGCCACAGGCTGCCCGGTTATTGTTAAACCCGCAGACGACACGCCGCTCTCCTGTTACGAGCTTGTAAAACTGGCGCATCAAGCGGGCCTACCCAAAGAATGGGCACAGGTTGTTACACCAACAGATCACTCCGTCTCTGAGGCCTTAGTTAGCGATAGTCGTGTTGGCTTTTTTAGTTTTATTGGCAGCGCAAAAGTAGGCTGGATGCTACGTTCAAAATTAGCACCTGGCGCACGCTGCGCTTTAGAGCACGGTGGTGTTGCACCCGTTATTGTTGAGGGCGATGCAGATTTACAGGCCGTGCTTCCATCACTTGCCAAAGGCGGCTTTTATCATGCGGGCCAGGTATGCGTCTCGGTACAGCGCGTATTTGTACATAGTGATATTGCCCGGCAGGTGGCAGAAGAATTAGGTGAACTGGGCAATGCAATGAGCGTGGGCGATCCTACTTCAGCTGATACAGATATTGGCCCACTGATTCGTCATGCTGAGACAGATCGTATCTCATCATGGGTGGATGAAGCGATTGCAGCGGGCGCTGAACGAATTTCTGGTACGGGTAAGATCTCTGCAAGCTGTTACTCACCCACGGTATTGCTAAATCCTCCGGCGGATACATCCGTCAGCTGTAAGGAAATTTTTGGTCCAGTAATTTGTGTTTATGCTTACGATGATATTGATGAGGCCATTCAACGCGCCAACTCATTAGAGTTCGCTTTCCAGTCAGCGGTTTGCACCACCAATATCAATACTGCAATGCATGCCTATAAACACTTAAACGCATCCGCTGTTATGGTTAATGACTTTACCGCCTTCCGCGTAGACTGGATGCCATTTGCTGGCTTACGTCACTCAGGCCTTGGCGTTGGTGGCATACCTCATACATTTGAAGATATGCAAATTAAGAAAATGCTAGTTATTAAGTCAGACAAGCTGTAACGGCTACCGCATAGGGTATATTGATACCCTATGCGGCCTTAACATGTAGCTAAGTAAAAAATAATCCGGCAGATAAAGGCATTTACATTTATAATATTCAGCGAATTAATTCCACTTTATACCGCGTTGAATCAATATGAATCAAATTCTGATCCCAATATCACCTGGTGAATTACTAGATAAAATCACCATTCTTGAAATTAAATCTGTACGCATCGAATCCACTGAAAAAAAAGCCAATGTAGATAATGAGCTTGGCATGCTGAATAAGGTATGGGCTGATGCGGTTACTCAGGATGCTGAAGTTATAGCCATGCGCGCTGAACTAAAAAGTATCAATGAAAATCTATGGGATATCGAAGATGATATCCGCGATGAAGAACGAGCCAGGCGTTTTGGCGAGAAGTTTATCCAGCTTGCACGCAGCGTATATGTCACCAATGATTTACGCGGCGATGTTAAAAAAAGAATTAACCTGCACCTTAATTCAGATATCGTTGAAGAGAAGTCCTATCAAGATTACTCATAACAAATGAATTTACTTGCATGTACTTCGTCTAGCTCTTCATACAACAGCCTGCGCCCTGAGCTTGAAATATATATCAGCCTGGCGAAGCTCGGGCATAACGTCACCCTGATAACAAATAAAAACAGCGAATATCTGCCTCGCTTAATTGAGCATGGCATAGATGTAATAGAAGAGCCTATTACTAAAAAAATAAGCCTGAAATCTATTTTTCTGATCAGAAAAATTATTAAGTCCAGGGCAATTGATATTGTCTATGCAACCAATTCAAAATCCATTCCCAACTCTGCCTTTGCATGCATTGGACTCAATGTAAAACTGGTCGCCTATAGAGGAACAGCCAGCGGCTTATACCTGCACGATCCCAGTAACTACCTGGGTTTGTTCCACCCTCGAATAGATGGAATTATTAGCGTATCAAAATATGTCCACGACTTTGTTTGCTCAAAAAAAATATTAAAAAACAAGAGTCTTATCCATATATACAAGGGCCATGACCTTGGCTGGTACACAAAGCAGCCAGCTGATTTGAGTGAATTCGGCATAAAAAAAACCGACTTCACTGTGGTGTGCGTTATTAATTCACGGCCTCACAAAGGTCTGGATATTATACTTAAAGCCGCCAATCTACTCGCAGATTTGAAAAACTTACATTTATTACTGGTAGGCAATGGCACCGAAAAAGAGCCCTATGCAAGCTTGATAAAAAACAACAAGATTAAAAATAATATACACGTCGCCGGTTATCGAAAAGACGCACCAGAGCTAATTGCGGCAAGCAGTGTGCTTGTTCAACCATCCACGTCTGGTGAGGGTCTGCCACGAGTCGTTTTAGAGTCACTGGCATATGGCACACCTGTCATTGCTTCCGCCAATGAAGGAAGTAAAGAGATTATCGAAGACAATTTCAATGGATATATTGTTCCCATAAAAAATTATGAAGAAATAGCCAATCGCATCCGCGATATGTATAACTCGCCAGAAAAACAGCAACATCTGATAGATAATAGTAAGAAAGTTCTGCAGGGAAAAATGTCACACCAGTTAACGGTGGAAAAATATATTCAATACTTTGAGTCGCTATTAGAAAACCGGCATTAACTATCGAGTAATTTATCTAATTTTTCACACACCATCTCAAGCGAAATTAAATCCATCACACCAGGTTGTTCAATTTTTTTACCCCAACGCAACTCTGTAGCAGGCTGCTTTAAATATCGATCTGCCGCCATTTCAAACTGATCAACGCAATATTCCAGTGAATTATATGGTCCACTTCTTAAACTCCATGTACACGCATATAAACCAATAACCGGTATACCGATGGCATTTGCCAGATGTGCCGGTCCAGAATCCGGTGAGACGACAACCGTCGCCCTGCTCAGTAAGCCGATTAATTGTTCAAGCGTATCCTTGCCGACTAAATTTAATGCCTTGTTCTGCATTTTCCGCATAATCTCATCGGCCATTTCCAGGTCGACAGAGCCAGGGCCACCACTTAAGACAACCTGCATGCCATGTTGAGTAATTGCATAATCGGCTAGCCTGGCGTAACGCATTGCACTCCAGTTTCTAAGTTTATGGCTCGAGCACGCCGAAATAATCATTAACGGCTTATCGGCGTCTACATATTTTCCCGCAAATTGCAGCGCAGCTTCTGTGACAGGTATATCCCACTCAGGCTCATCAACATTCACACCCAATGCACGAGAAAAAGATAGAAACCCCTGAACTTGATGCTGTTGAACAGTCTCTTCTATATGTTCATTAATACATAACTGGTGAAAATCTCGTGACCTGTGTTTATCCCAGCCTAATTTAATACCCGCCTTTATACCCAGGCTAGCTATATTTGCACGTGCCGCAACCTGCATTTGCATTAGCACATCAAAGCGTTGCCCCTTCAGGGTTTTCCATAATTTAAAGTACTCTTTCACGCCTGCCTTTTTATCAAAACAGATAAATCGTACGCCATCTATCAAACGCAATAATTTGTACTCAAATACCCCACAAATCCATGTAATTTCTGTATTGGGCCATTGCCTCTGAATTGCCCTCACAACAGGTATGACGTGCGTTACATCACCTAATGCAGATAATCGTAGAATGCATATTTTTTCAGGTGGAACACTTAATGGTAATTTAGAATTTTTCATCAGTCTTTTGATATGCATCACAGGTGAAATAACGACTTACAGGCTATTACACGAGTATACCTCGTTGGCCTGTCCCTTACCCTGTTCTCTTATATAGTTTTAATCATTAAGGTATAATCGAAAAGCTATTAAAGCCCCATACCAGCACTATTTACCTTTAAATATACAAGTGAACACATAATGGCACTAAATCGAGATTCCGTCTCATATGATAATAAATCATCCTGTTTTCAAATGAGCATTGTCGCCATAGCACTCATTGTTTTTCCCGCTTCAATATTAATTTTTAATAATATCAATGGTCTAATTTCAATTTACTTCTTCCTTGCTGGGAGTTTTTTATACCTTAAAAATCGAAAAACAGCGCCTCAGCCAAGCCGTGATGAAACCTTGCTCTACTTTGCAGCCAGTTTATTTTGCTGGGTAAGTATCATTATCACATATAATTTGAGCGATAATTTTGACTCCTCAAGCCGATTTTTATATTTATTTGCTATTATCCCAAGCTATATATTTTTAAAAAACACTCGAATAAAACTGCATTTTTTCTGGTATGGACTCACCCTGGGTGCCTTCATTACTGCTGGCATGGCTATATACGAAGTATTTATATCTCATGCTGACCGAGCAAGAGGTATTACACACCCCATTATTTTTGGCGACCTGGCACTGATCATGGGCGTTATGACACTGGCTGGCGCTGGGTGGTTTAGATCACAGGCCAAATGGCAGTTATTATTACCCGGCCTTGCCCTGATATGCGGCGTATTGGCTAGTGCATTAGCTGCCGCCCGCGGAGGCTGGGTAGCCATCCCTTTTTTACTTCTTATATTTCTCTGGTATATAAAAGACATATTTTCATTCCGGCAAAAAATAACATTAATCACAGTTTTCATACTAATTTTATCTGCCCTCTATTTCACACCGCAGACTCGTGTTAGCTATCAGATTGATAGAACCATAGACAGCATTAAGCTTTATATAAATAGCGATATTAACTCCCCACACAGATCCACTTCTGTTGGTACACGATTTGAAATGTGGCAGGCGTCCATCAGCATTTTTCAGCAACACCCGCTCGCAGGTGTTGGCTGGGGTAACTACAAAAAAAATGCATCATTACTGGTACAGCAGGGGCTACGTAATGAATCCGCCGCTGCCTTTGAACATCCACATAATCAGTTTTTATCTGCACTAGTAAAGGGCGGCTTGCTGTCTTTTTTCAGTCTTATCTTACTTTTCGGTATACTCAGCATCTACTTCATCAAAAAAATATCTCGCGGTAAAAATAGTGACGTAAGGCAATTAGCCTTAGCAGGACTAGTTCTTGTTACTGGCTTTGTATTCTTTGGCCAATCCGAGGCCATATTTGAACGAACGCGACCGATTAGTTTTTTTGCTTTTTATATAGCCGTAATCATGGCGATTATTTATCAACAGCAACGTTTAACCCCTAAACAAACATTTAACAGAAAGCATTCTTTATCCGTTACTGTTATTACGAAAAATGAAGAAGACCGATTAGATGCATGTCTTCAATCGGTACATAACTGGGCAGACGAGATCATCGTTCTGGATAGCGGATCAACTGACGACACCGTTAACATTGCCAAACGTTATACGGATAAGGTATTTGAAACTGACTGGCCTGGTTATGGCATTCAAAAACAACGCGCACTGGAAAAAGCCAGTTGTGAATGGGTATTATCACTTGATGCAGATGAGCGAGTCACGCCCGAACTACGAGCAGATATTGATGAGGTACTGAGCGAAGAACAGCCTAAGCATAATGGATATCATACACCCTGGGCCGTCATGCTATATGGCCACCGTATGGATTTTGGACGTAGCGCACGCGCACCACTTCGCTTATTCAAACGCGAAGGTTCTCGATTCAGTGATGATCAGGTACATGAACGAATTATATTACCTGACTCAAAATCTACCCGTAAACTGGAAGGTAGACTGTTACATTTTACACACAGAGACTTTGGCCACGGCCTGCTTAAAAGCCGTCAATATGCCTGGCTTGGTAGCCAGAAATATTTCCAGCAAAATCGCTGGGGCGGCGGATTAATTGGCGCCACACTGAGAGCCTTCTGGACATTTTTCCTTATATATTTTCTACGTCTGGGAATACTTGATGGTGCGGCAGGCTTTTTATCTGCCGCGAGTTACTCACAAAACTCTTTTAATAAATACGCCGGTTTGTGGAGCTTGCAACGAGAAGCGCGCAGACATAAAACTATAAATAATTAAAGAAATATATATTTAATGAAATACCTGTTATTTGCCAACCAGCTTTACAGTTACTCAATACTACGCCCTTTACAGGATGCGATCAGGGCGCGTGGAGAAGATGTCGCCTGGTTTATATACGATATCCCAAATCTACTCACCGATGCTGACGCCCCCGTTTTATCTGATACCGATAGCGTAAAAATATTTCAACCCGATGCCATTTTTGTTCCAACAAATTGGGTCCCAGATTTTTTCCCTGGCATTAAAGTTGAAATATTCCATGGTTTTAACGTTGTAAAACGCGCAGACTTTAAACGTGGTCACTTTCGTATCCGCGGACTCTTCGATCTTTATTGTACACAGGGCCCTGACACTACCCTTCCCTTTCAGGCACTCGCTAAAGAGCATGGCTTTTTTAGAGTCGTCGAAACCGGCTGGTCAAAGCTTGACCCTATGTTTAATTGCCCGGAACCAAACCAGCTAAGAGAAAAACTAAATACCGACAAAAAAATAATCTTCTATGCCTCAACTTTTAGTAAAAACCTGACATCGGCACCAATTCTGGCCGAGCAAATTAAAAAGCTGTCCGACACAGGCCGTTGGCATTGGGTCATTACTTTACACCCTAAAATGTCACCTGAAATTATCGACATGTATAGAAACATGAAAAGTGAAAACTTAAGTTTTATCGAGCCAGGTAGCGAAGTTATACCTCTTCTACATGCAGCTGATGCGATGCTCTGCGACACATCCTCAATACTTGTAGAATACCTTTTACTCAACAAACCCGTTGTAACCTTTAACAACACGGTTCCCGGGCCGCACCTTATTAATATTAATGATAAAAATGAACTTGAGGCAGCGCTTGAAAAAGCCCTCACCTACCCGCCAGCATTAATGGATGAGATAGAGAAATATTGTAATAAAATACACCCCTGCCGGGATGGACATGCATCCGAACGTATTCTTGATGCAACAGATGAGTTTATTAATTCGGATAAATCGGATTTAAAGAAAAAACCGTGGAATATTAGCCGGAAAATATTGATGCGGAAAAAAATGAAATACTATCGATTATTTTAAGCAAGTAAAACAGGCAGATCACTAACATGCATCGGCCTTTATAAAGGCTAAAGGCCGATGCATATAAACTACCTATTGCTAATATAGAAAGATAGCTCTTTTAAATATTACCTATATTAGAAAAATAGTGATCATTCTTAATTGAAGGTCAAGGCAGGCAGCATCGCATTTTTTTAGTTCTCATTCATATAGATACTTTTATTTTTTTATAATCATCATAATCTTGTTCATCTATGATTTTATAATGCAGGCTATTTAACCCATCATTTTCAAATTGCTCCAATCCTCTGAGCATTCTACTCTTTTTTTGTTTGTTTTTTCTTATTATCGAAGCATTTGACCTCAACTGATGATTTGGATTTATCAACTCGGAAAATACACCGCTAGTATCTTCAAACGGTGCAAGACCTTTTAATATCATTCTAATAAATATATCATCGTCTTCTTTTCCCCACCCCCAATACTGATTACTATAACCATTTACAGATTCAAAATCATGTTTTAAAAAAGACACGACACCTCCAAAGTTGGTTCCATCAAGTGCTTCCTTCATGCGCCATGTACTTGTAAATTTTTTCACCAATCGCAACGGATTAGAAGGACAACGATAATCAGCATGAACTGGTAACGCATCAACATCATGAAATACATAATAATCAGTATTTTTTGACGAGTAATGCGCACCTATATTTTTCAAATATCCACGATTAAAAAGGCTGTCTTCAGCTTGCTCTACGACAAGTATGCTGTAATTAATACTTTGTTTTGACAAACTCTCAACCAATATTGGAATCAATTTTTTAAGATGATCTTCTCTATCACGAAATGGAATAACCACAGTTAATCGTTTATTTGCAATAAACTTGAAAGACACATTAATTTTTTTTCGTAATGCACATATTCTTCTTTTAATAAAAGGCGTAACTCTCAACCTCGAGACAGAAATAGGTTTAACCGTCTTAGAGTCATCATAAGTTATTGGATCATTTTCAAGACGAAATGATGGTGATATTCTATTTAAAAGTTTAAACATACTTTTTGTCGCTCATTATGCCATATATGCCATATAATATTATCTGCCACCATGGTTAAAAGAGAGCCGCCACTAATTGTTACATTTGCATACTCTGTCATAGATATATCGATTTCTGTTGATTTTTACATCAGAGGCATTACCGCTATTTTTTTGCTAGCACCCAACATATCCACTACTATCGATATCAATTGAAAATACTTGAAATTCATCCTTTAACATAACTATTGAGATTATAATATTACGCACAAGCTAAACCACGTTGTTTTCACTTATATTAACAACATGTAACTTTTTTGGGTTTCTTTTGAAGACTTCTTTAACTACGGCCTGTCCGACCAAACTATTATGCATTCAAATGATACTCAGCACCACAATACGGGCACTTTCCATTGCCATCTTTATCAAATGCAATAAACACCTGGGGATGCGAATCCCATAAACTGCTCCCTGGCATTGGGCAGTGCACGGGTAGATCATCTGCCGTTACGTCGTAGCAATTTTTTGTATTTGGCTTTGCCAGGTCCTTATTTCCTACCGTTGTATTGCCTATCATTTGTTTTCTCTTACACAATTAAAGGATTACAAAAAAGGCTAAGCAACTGTGGTTAGCCAGTTCTGGTCGATTATTTTTCTACCGTGAACCACGTCAAAATACAGTGTCTGTAATTTTTCCGTAATCGGGCCACGGGTACCTGCACCAACTATTCTATTATCCACTTCACGAATTGGCGTTACTTCAGCCGCAGTGCCTGTAAAAAATGCCTCATCCGCTATATACACTTCATCGCGTGTGATACGCTTTTCTACAATTTCTATACCTAGTTGTTTGCAGAGTGTAAAAATAGTATTTCGCGTAATACCATTGAGTGCTGATGTCAGATCAGGTGTATAAATAATACCGTTTTTAACAATGAAAATATTCTCGCCACTGCCTTCGGCTACATAACCTTCATTATCAAGCAACATTGCCTCATCATAGCCATCGCTAATTGCTTCCTGCAATGCCAGCATTGAGTTTATATAGTGACCATTCGCTTTGGCTTTTGTCATGCTAATATTTACATGATGGCGAGTATAAGATGAAGTATGAATGCGCAAACCATTCTTCATATTATCTTCACCCAGGTAAGCACCCCATTCCCAGGCCGCAACCATCACGTGTGTTTTTAAATTATCTGCACGCAAGCCCATACCTTCAGAGCCGTAAAAACACATGGGGCGCAAATAAGCTGACTCTAAATTATTTTCACGTACCACGGTGCGTTGCGCTTCATTAATTTCATCTTTGCTAAACGGCATGTCCATTCGCATAATATGTGCAGAATCAAATAACCGATCTGTATGTGCCTGCAAGCGAAAAATAGCCGTACCCTGCTCGGCTTTATAGGCGCGCACACCTTCAAACACACCCATTCCATAATGTAGCGTGTGCGTTAAAACATGTACCTTGGCCTCGCGCCACGGAACCAGTTCACCATCCATCCAAATTACGCCATCGCGATCAGCCATGGTTTGCATACTTCTTACTCCTAAGACTTAAGTGCATTGCACTTTAAATATGTTCTTTATCTAAATACGCAGACTAATGCTCTGCATTTTCATTACTGGCGTACTGTTGCAGTACATCCTGCCAAATATCTTTAACCTGTTGCCGGGTTTCCACCATTAAAGACTCATCTACCTGAGATGAAAGCTCCTGCAGTGCCAACTGGTGACTTAGCTCTCTATATTCTTGATTGGCTTGATACAATGCCTCTGCCTGCTCAGCGGTAAGTAATTCACACTCCGCTAAGGCCAGTAAAATTTTGCGTGTGGCGGTATTTTCAACCAGCGCTGCATTGTCAGCGGCACATAAGAGGACGCCAAACTGGGCAATAAACTCAATATCAACCAGCCCACCGGCATCCTGCTTTATATGAAATTTACCCGAGCCTGGTTTACTGCCTAATGATGCACGCATTTTCTGTCGCATTTCAGCTACTTCAGTAGCCAACACCGATCTATCTCGACCAACCACCAATATCGAACGTCGAATTCTATCAAATTCTACATTTAAATGCGTGCCTGAGGATACCATTCGTGCACGAATTAATGCCTGATGCTCCCACGTCCAGGCTTTTTCATGCTGATATATGTCATAGGCCTGTGTACTACTCACCAACATCCCTGCATTTCCATCGGGACGCAGGCGCATATCAATTTCATACAATCGACCATTTGTTGTTTGCACGCTTAATAAATGAATAATTCGCTGCGCCAATCTTGCAAAAAAGGTCGAATTATCCAGACTACGTTCACCGTCTGATTGTTGCTCTTCACCAGAGCTGTCGTGCAAAAACACCAGGTCCAGGTCCGAACCATAACCCAACTCTCTGCCACCCATTTTCCCATACGCGACTATGCCCATCGATGGATGATGAACCTCTCCATCCACCCTGCAAATTGGTTTTCCATGCTTCGCCAGCATCCAGCCCCAGGCCATATCCATTACTTTATCCAGCAATACTTCGGCAATATTTGTTAATTGATCACTTACATCAAATACATTTAGTGCACCGGCAATTTCCATTGCCGCAATTTTTAACACCTGCATCTGTTTAAATTGGCGTAGTCGTTCAATCTGTTGCTCTTCATCATCCAGCACCTGACGCAGCAAATCCTCTAACTCTTGCCTGAGCTTTAATCGGCTGGGAATCTGGTAAAGACTACGTGAATCTAAAAGTTCATCGAGCAATACCGGATAGCGACTTAATAAATTGGCTATCCACGGGCTAGCGGCACATAAACGCACCAGCTGTTGCAATGCCTGTGGATACTCATTTAATAAAGATAAATAAACACTGCGCCGCAATATCGCCTGCAATAAATTCAATAAACGCTTAAACACCTCTGCGGGATGCGCTTGTTCCTGCAATAAAGCCAACAAGTCAGGCATTAATATATCAAGTCGCTGACGCCCCGTTGCCGTCATCAACCTTAATTGTGATGTGTTTTTAAACTGGCATAATTGCTGGTAAACATCCGCTGCCTCCTGCATGCCTTTATCTGCAAGTTGCTGCACTGCATCATCTTCATCCAGCTCATGCAGCCATATATTACTAATAGTATTTTCTACCTGATCGGCAGCATCGGCATCACCTTCTTCATGCAAAAGCTGCATAAAAGAGGCATGCACTTCACGCCGGTGTTTATCACAATCAATCAACAAACTTTGCCAGTCGTCATACCCCATTCCTAAGGCAATGCTTAATTGACGTTCTTCAATATCGGGTAATAAATGGGTTTGTTCATCCGCATACATTTGCAAACGATTTTCCAGACGGCGTAAAAAATCATAACTATCGGTTAAAGATTTTGATTCTTCATTGCTTAAATAAGATTTTTCTGCGAGTAATTTAAGCACCTGCAGAATGCCGCGAATTTGTAATTCTGGTTCACCTCCGCCACGAATTAACTGAAAGGTTTGACCAACAAACTCAATCTCGCGAATACCACCCAGGCCCAGTTTAATATTTTGTAAATTGCCTTTACGACGTATTTCATTATCAATCATCGCCTTCATTTCACGTATAGATTGAAACGCCCCAAAATCAAGATAACGTCTATAAATAAAGGGTTTAAGCATTTTCATCAAGGCCTGCCCTTGATTTCTGTCTCCGCCAATGACTCGCGCCTTTATCATTGCATAGCGTTCCCAATCTCTACCCTGAGTTTGGTAATAATGCTCCATGCCGGCATGGCTCATAACCAATGGCCCACTATCACCATAAGGCCTTAAGCGCATATCAACTCTAAATACAAAACCATCGGCGGTAACATCATCTAAGGCCTTAATAAATCGCTGACCCAGGCGCATAAAAAACTGGCTACTCGCCATTGCGCGTGCACCTTTTGTTTCACCTTCTTCGGGAAAACAAAAAACTAAATCTATATCCGAAGAGAAATTTAATTCATGACCGCCAAGCTTACCCATACCCAGAACAACCATACGTTGTGGATTTCCAGACGCATCACAGGGTTCACCCAATTGTTTGCATTGATCCTGATAAAGAAGTTCAAGGGTGATGTCGACACATACCTCAGCAAGGTCCGTCAGGTTACGTAAGGTTTCACTGGTAGTAGACAGGCCCGCCAAATCTCGCCATAAAATACACAGCATTTGTTGTTGACGAAACAATCTTAACTGGCGCATTAAGGCCTGATCATTTATCGGGTCATTGTCAAATACGCTGAGGCGTTTGTGTAATTGTTGTTGATAGCTTGTAAAAGAATAAACCTGATGAAGTCCATTATCTGCGATTAACTCAAACCACAACTCTGGATGACGCAGCATAATTAATGCCGCAAATTCACTACATGCCCATATTTTGCCCAGTAAGGCGAGTTCAACACCTTCTTCGGGATCCCGCTGTATAGAACGACAAGACTCAAGCCATGATTGCCAATGACGATCGACTCGTTTTTGCAATAGGAGAGGTAAATGATCGGTGAGATTTTTTTTTGTTGTCAAAATAGGGAATTCTCAGCCATTAAACGCAGGCAAATAGTTGCGCCAGGGAATACTGCTCAGAATCTAGATATAAGCTAACGAACTTTCCGTGCACGACTCAGCAGTTCATAGGCACGTTTAATATCTTGAGTTAAATCCTGTGCTTCCAGCATTTCCGCTTCGCTCACATTACGCGCAAACAGTTTATCCGGATGGCACTGACTCATCATGCGTCGATATGCCTGTTTGATTTCCTGCGGGCTAGATCTACGATCTATGTTCAACATCGCATAGGCGTCTGCCAAACTCAATGGTTTATTTGAGTAATGATTAACCGGCTGATGGTGTGCTTTTTTTTCTGCTCGTACACGCCTGTCTATGCGTGTAAAGATGGCATCCGAAATAGACAGGCGCTTACACATTCGCTGCAATAACTTCAGCTCCCGGTCATTCAAAGCTGAGTCTGCATAAGCCATTTGCAGTTGCATCTCAATAAAAATTTGCAACACACTTACACGATGCTGACACTGTCGATAGAAGCGTTGTAACAGGGCATCCAGTGCAAAATCACTGTTCTTACCTTCATTAAATAAACGAATAGCCAGCTGCTTTTGCTCTGCATCGAGCTTAAGGTGATCCATCAACTGAGACGCCAATGCGATTTCTACATTTTTAATCTGACCATCGCACTTCGCTAAATGCCCCATTGCCGCAAATGTCGTTATAAAAAAAGCCACTTGCACAGGGCCGTCAGAGCCAATTTCATCCAGTTTGCGATGATAGCTCTGCCACCAGCTTTCTATGGGATCTTTAAAAAAACGCTCGGAGAAAGCATCAGGGCTAAATGAGCGAAATGTTTGGGTTACAACATCGGCTAAGCGTGCCAAGGGATAAATCCTGTTTAATCATTTTTATTGTTATAAACTTTAGCTTATAAGTAGAACAAAATAAAGAAAAACTCAATAAAAATATAGGATTAGCGCATATACCTTACAAGTCACGCTAGATACAGCCTCTAATGATAACTCTGTATCACCGTCTATCTGACTCCAGGCTCACTGTTATTGAGACACAGCAAACAGTCACACAATTGGCCGTAGATTACGATAAATGCCGTGAAAACAAGGGCTATTGATTCATCTTTGGATAATGATTAAGCAAGAATTGTACAGAATTTATTTCTCGGGGTGAATTTTGGATGCCGCCAGGCGCGCACGCCCACGCGCCTCATCAATTGAATTGCCACTGGAAACCACAACGCCCATACGACGTTTTAAAAATGCCTCGGGTTTGCCAAATAGGCGCACTTCAGTAGCCGGCACGCGCAATGCGTCATCCACACCGCTGAAGCTAATACCTGCCTCATCCATGGCACCATAAATAACGGCACTGGCACCCTCGCAACGTAAACCTGTATCTACCGGTAAGCCTAAAATCGCTCGTGCATGTAAGGCAAATTCGGATTGCCATTGCGTTATTAATGTTACTAAGCCGGTGTCATGTGGCCGCGGGCTCACTTCGCTAAAGTAGACCTCATCACCTTTAATAAATAACTCCACACCAAAAATACCGCGACCACCCAATGCAGTGGTTACTTTATTAGCGATTTCACGTGATTTTTCTAAAGCGATTTCGCTCATCGGCTGCGGCTGCCAGCTTTCGACATAGTCACCATCTTTTTGAATATGCCCAATGGGTGCACAATAATGCGTTTCAATTTTTCCATCTTCATCCAGCGCGCGTACCGTGAGCTGAGTAATTTCATAATCAAATTCAACCACGCCTTCCACAATCACCCGACCATGATTTACCCGCCCGCCATCCATTGCGTATTGCCACGCTGCCTCCGCATCATTAATGGATTCAAGACGCGACTGTCCTTTACCCGATGAAGACATGACGGGCTTAACAATACACGGAAAGCCAATTAATTTAGCGGATTGCTTAAGCTCTTCCATGCTGTCTGCAAATGCATATTCGGATGTTGGTATTCTAAGATCTTCCGCCGCGAGACGACGAATGCCTTCACGGTTCATCGTTAACTGAGTCGCTCGCGCCGTAGGAATGACTTCAGCCAGGCCTTCTTCTTCTATTTCCGCGAGCATATCTGTGGCAATTGCTTCAATTTCTGGCACGATAAAATGTGGACGCTCTTTTATCACCAGAGCCTTAAGTGCGGCAGCATCCGTCATATCAATCACATGCGCACGATGCGCCACCGCATGACCGGGTGCATTTTCGTATCGATCCACCGCAATTACCTCTACGCCTAAACGCTGCAAGGCAATAATAACTTCCTTGCCTAACTCGCCTGAGCCTAACAACATAACTTTTGTAGCCGATGGTGATAATGGTGTGCCGATTTTCATTTTAAAACCTTTACTTATCTTCTACCTGAGAAACATCACGCACCGCACCGCGTGCAGCACTTGTGGTTAATGCCGCATAGGCCCTTAGTGCCTGAGTAATTTTACGCGTACGCACTTCAAGTGGCTTCCAGCCCTGTTTGCCTTTTGCATCCATTACCGCGCGACGTCTGGCCAACTCTTCCCCAGTAACCGCCAAATTAATAGTTCTATTTGGAATATCAATTTCGATAGTGTCACCCTCTTCAACCAGACCAATCGCGCCACCTTCAGCAGCTTCGGGTGAGGCGTGACCAATCGATAAGCCCGATGTACCACCCGAGAAACGGCCATCCGTTAATAACGCACAGGCCTTACCCAAACCTTTTGATTTCAAATACGACGTTGGATAGAGCATTTCCTGCATACCCGGGCCACCCTTAGGGCCTTCGTAACGGATAATAAGCACATCACCCTTCACAACCTTACCCTCTAAAATGGCTGCAACCGCTGAGTCCTGCGATTCAAAAATACGCGCGGGGCCGGTAAACGTTAAAATGCTCTCATCAACACCGGCGGTTTTAACAATACAACCAAGCTCGGCAATATTACCAAACAGTACAGCCAGTCCACCATCTAATGAATACGCATGTTCCAGGTTGTGAATACAACCATTGGCACGATCGGTATCTAGAGACCAAACCTTTGCCTGAGAAAACGCCTGTTGCGTCGACACATTACCTGGCGCTGCAGAGTAAACCTTCATTGCATCTTCATCTTTACTAACCGCGATATCCCATTTTTCCAGAGCCTTGGCCATGCTTTCACTATGTACAGTTGCTAAGCCGGTATGCAATAAACCCGCACGATCCAGCTCACCTAAAATACCCATTACACCACCAGCACGATGCACATCTTCCATATGGTACTTTTGTGTCGACGGTGCCACTTTGCAAAGATTTGGCACTTTACGCGACAGACGATCAATATCGTCCATGGTGAAGTTAATTTCACCTTCTTGTGCCGCAGCCAATAAATGTAAAACCGTATTCGTAGATCCGCCCATGGCGATATCTAAACTCATGGCATTTTCAAATGCTTCAAAGCTGGCGATTGAACGTGGCAACACCGCGTAGTTATCATTTTCATAATGATCTCGTGCCAGCGCAACAATGCGTCGACCGGCCTCTAAAAATAATTCTTCTCGGTAGGCGTGCGTCGCCAATAATGAACCATTGCCGGGCAATGACAAACCCAATGCCTCGGTTAAACAATTCATTGAGTTTGCGGTAAACATACCTGAGCATGAACCACAGGTGGGGCACGCCGAGCGTTCAACTTGCGCAACGTCTTCATCGGATTCATTTGGGTTGGCCGCCATCACCATCGCGTCAACTAAATCCAGCTTAACCTCAAGTCCGCCGATTTTAGTTTTACCCGATTCCATTGGCCCACCGGAAACAAAAATCACCGGAACATTCAGGCGCATAGCTGCCATTAACATACCCGGTGTGATTTTGTCGCAATTTGAAATACATACAATTGCATCGGCACAATGCGCATTCACCATGTACTCGACTGAATCGGCAATAATTTCGCGTGAAGGCAATGAATACAGCATGCCGTCATGCCCCATTGCAATACCATCATCAACCGCAATGGTATTAAATTCTTTGGCGATACCACCGGCTCTCTCAACTTCGCGCGCCACCAGCTGTCCCATGTCTTTTAAATGCACATGACCCGGTACAAATTGAGTAAAGGAATTGGCAATCGCAATAATAGGCTTTTCGAAATCACCATCTTGCATACCTGTGGCGCGCCACAAAGCGCGAGCACCCGCCATATTGCGGCCGTGGGTAGATGTTCTGGAACGATAAACTGGCATGATGATTGACCTCAAATAAAACAAATTCTTTAAGGTCGACATTGTAGAGGAAGTTGGACTAAGTCGTAAGACAAATCCAAAACAAAAATCCACCGCGCAGGACTTTTTGCACGGTGAATTTTAATAAATAACTACACTTTTAGACGGGATACTACGTGCTTCAATTCTTCGGCTACATTACGCAAGTCTTCGCTAGACCGAGCCGTAGATGCGACACTCTCAGCAGTGGTCTCTGATGCCTGACTTATATTCACAATGTTACGATTAATTTCTTCCGCAACCGCATTCTGTTCTTCTGCCGCACTGGCAATTAGTGCATTCATATCATTAATATTAGTCACCGAACTAGTAATGGCCGTCAACACTTTCCCTGCCTCTGCCGCTGTATCACGCGTAACATCTGCCTGTGAACGACTTTGATTCATCGCCTCAACCGCTTCATGTGAGCCAGATTGTAAACGTTCAATCATCTTTTGAATTTCTTCTGTAGAGGTTTGCGTGCGTTGAGCCAATACCCTAACCTCATCGGCTACTACAGCAAAACCACGCCCTTGCTCACCTGCTCGTGCCGCTTCTATTGCAGCATTCAATGCCAATAGGTTAGTTTGCTCGGCAATACTTCGAATAACATCTAGCACCGAACCAATTTCTACCGAATCACTCTCTAAATTATGAATAACATCAGATGCCTGCTCTACTTTTTGTACCAACGAGGCAATGGCGCGAATGGCATCGTTCACCACGCCTTGCCCTGTGCTTACTTCCGAGCTTGCCTGACTTGCTGAATCCGCAGCCAATTGAGCATTTTGCGCTACTTCATGTACCGTAGCGGTCATTTGATTCATTGCCGTGGCGACCTGATCAGTCTCCTGACGCTGTCCCATCATTGCCTGATTGGCCTGATCAGAAACATGCGACATTTCTTCTGCGGATGTCGACAAGGTATAAACCGATTGGTTAATACGCTGCACCATATCACTGATATCAATTTTCATTCTTTCTGCGGCATCTGCTATCTGGCCAATTTCATCCGCAGAATGTACCGAAATTTGCCCGCTAAAATCACCTTCGGCCATACGTGAAATATCACGCACCAAATTCTGCGCTGGCTTAACAATATTCTTCTGCACCATCACCATAAAAATAATAAACGACACAATAATTGCAATAACCAATAACAGCCATGTTAGTTGCATACTACTCGTAGCGTCTTCTTTCGTATTTGTAATTGAGTTTGCTACACCTTCCTCTATAACCGCATAAAAATCAGACAATGACATAGATAACGCTCTGTCTATTCCTTTTACCGATTCATCCGCCGCACTAATATCAAAATCAGAACCTGTAAATATCTTTAGTCCCTGCTGGTACTTAGGCAATAATTCATTATGCCCTTTACGTAATTCAAGCAAACTCGATTCGAACTCTATATTGCGCTTATCACTAATTAAACTCGTTAGCTCTGCTTGCACCTTTTTATGTTGTTTATTAAATTTACCCCAGTATTTATCTCGCTGCTGATCATTAGAGCCGCGTATTAGTACATTTTTCCATTCTTGTACCTGCGTTTTAAAATCAGACATCACCCTGGCAACCTCTGACTCAATGCGGATGTCATGTTCCATAACTTCGGACATTTCATTTTGTATTTTCATCGCAGTAAACATACTAAAAACCGTTGCCGCGACGACGAGTGATGTTCCCAGGCCCGTAACCATTAAAAGTTTATTACGCACACTATTGCAGATGAGTCGTTTAAGCACGAGCAGCCCTCAGTATTGGAATATTTGTTTTAGGTAACAAAAGTTATAGCAAAGATTATATCGATATGCCGGTTTATTCTATGTCCGCATATCCAGAAACAATGCCATATAAAACTAATATCGGCAGTAAAGCCAGGATATTTAGAGATTTATTGAGTACAATATTTTTGATAGATGCTTTAAAGCAGATGATTATGCTACCTACGAAGTTTCAATATATTGTTGCCATAGCTCGGTGCTTTGGCCACCCGCTATCGCCTGCTATGTTAGCAACCGACTGAGCTAAACACCTACAATTCTATTTAAATGGCCTCAGCGTGCTGCCAAATGAGATAAGACACACCCTATGAGTACACAAGCCTCATTAATGCAAATGATCAGTCAGCTGATTGCTACACCGTCTGTTAGTTGTGTAAACCCTGATATCGACCAAAGCAATATGGGGGTTATTAACCTGCTTGCCAATTGGCTAGAGCAACTCGATTTTCAAGTTGAAATTATGCCGGTGGCAAACGGCAAGGCCAATCTCATTGCAACACTTGGTACAGTCAATGAAAAATCAAAACATGCGGGTCTGATACTCGCCGGCCATACAGACACCGTGCCTTATGATGATGACCGCTGGCAGCATGATCCATTTAAGCTCAGTGAAGATAATGGCCGATTATATGGCTTAGGCACATCAGACATGAAGGCCTTTTTGGCTTTAGCCATTGAAGCTGCCGTAACATATAAGGCAAGCGAATATAAACAACCGCTGATTATTCTCGCGACCTCCGATGAAGAAACCACAATGGCGGGCGCAAAAGCCCTGGTCGATGCCAGCAAGCCCAAAGCACGCTATGCGGTGATTGGTGAACCCACGGGCATGAAGCCAATTCGTATGCATAAAGGCATTATGATGGAGGCGGTACGCATTACTGGCCTGGCGGGGCATTCGAGTAATCCGGCATATGGCCACAATGCCCTGGAAGCAATGCACACCGTTATCGCTGAGTTACTCCGCTGGCGCGATGAGCTTCAACAACAATATAACAGTGGATTATTTGAGGTGCCTGTTCCCACGATGAACCTGGGGCACATTCATGGCGGTGATAATCCAAACCGTATTTGCGGTGCCTGCGAACTGCATATTGATATTCGCCCACTGCCCGGTATGGATTTACGTGAACTACGTAATGAATTAAATACTCGACTCCAAAAGGTCATGCCCGAACATGGCTTTAAACTGGAAACTCGCGCGTTATTTTCTGGTATTCCTGCGATGGAAACACCCGCCGAATCTGTGCTGGTAAAAGTAGCTGAAAAACTCACCGGTGAAATATCCGCTAGTGTCGCCTTTGGCACAGAGGCACCCTACCTCACCGAGCTGGGTATTGATACCATTGTGCTCGGCCCGGGCAATATTGACCAGGCTCACCAGCCCGATGAATATTTAGATATGGATCGGATAGCACCCACTGTGGAATTACTGCGTAAATTCATATATCAATTTTGTATTGAATGATTTATTTTTAACACTAGAAACTCGCGCTCCCAAACAAACAGCAGCGCAGAACACAATAAAATATAACGAAGGGCTAACACTTGAGTACACCAACGCAACAATATGTCGACTGGTTCCGTGGATCATCTCCTTATATCCATAGTCATCGTGGCCGCACGTTTGTAATTTATCTATCTGGCGAAACCATTACACACGGCGGATTCGCTCACCTGATTCATGACATTGCATTACTCAATAGCCTGGGTGTAAAACTGGTACTGGTACACGGTGCTCGCCCACAAATAGAACAGCAACTCAACACACTCAATCTCAAATCTAAATTTCACAATGGCTGGCGCATCACCACAGCCGATATTTTGCAGGCCGTAGAACAGGCGGTCGGACAAGTAAGAGTCAAATTAGAAACACAGTTGTCCATGGGGCTTATTAATACGCCTATGTCGGGTGCAGCATTAAGAGTCGTGTCTGGAAACTTTGTCACCGCCAGGCCTTACGGGGTACGCGATGGTTTAGATTTTGGTTTTACAGGAAATATTCGTAAGGTGGATACCGAAGCCATACAACAACAACTCGCACTTAATAACATTGTATTACTCTCACCCATTGCGTACTCACCTACAGGTGAAGCATTTAATTGTCGTGCAGAGGAAGTTGCTACTGCAGCGGCCAGCGCCTTAAGTGCAAACAAACTCATTTTTATGATGCCCGATAGCGGTGTGAAAAACGAGCAACAAAAAATGGTTCATCAATTAAATGTACTTCAGGCAGAAACACTTTTTGCCAAACAACTAAATGATGAACTCACACAACTGCATTTACAGAGTGCAATAGATGCCTGTAAAAACGGCGTGCGTCGTGCACACTTAATCAGCCATAAGACTGATGGTGCTTTATTACTTGAGCTTTATACACGTGATGGTAGCGGAACGATGATTACTACCGACACATACGAAGGTTTGCGTCAGGCCAATATAAACGATGTCGGCGGTGTACTTGAGTTGATTCAGCCATTAGAAGAACAGCAAATATTGGCACATCGCTCAAGAGAACAACTTGAGCTTGAAATAGAACAATTCACCGTAATTGAACGCGATGGCATGATTATCGCCTGCGCGGCACTCTATCCCTATGATAATAACTGTGCAGAACTTGCCTGTGTTGCGGTACATAGTGATTATCAAAAACAGGGCCGTGCAAATGAACTATTAGAGCACATCCAGCAACAGTGTTTACAAAAAGGCGTACAACAATTATTTATATTAACCACGCATACTGCACACTGGTTTATTGAAAAAGGCTTCACTGAAGGCGATCTGAATAAAATTCCTATTCAACGCAGGGATATGTACAACGCACAAAGAAACTCAAAAATTTACATTAAAAATTTATAAGGCTCACTCTTACCACGCAGGGTGAGACATGATGACCGATGAAACCTGCTTAAATAAATCAGATAAATTAACTGCCAGGTGATTTTCTGTTTTTTACAGATTCTACTATTGCTTTACTTAACAACCGACAAATCACCTGAAACTGCGTAAACTCGTCCGCTGTTAATTCTTCCTTCACCTTATCCGCATACATCAAGCCAAGCAGATGTTTATTGTCAAAAATAGACATTGCAAAAAATTGCTGCACACCAATTACCAGCTTGACTGCTTGTGGAATCAAATCCCAATATTTAGATCGGTTGGCATCATTAATAAATACATTTCCAGGCTTTTCTATCAGCGAGGAAAATAGATGTGGTGTGTTAACGGGTATCTGCATTTTTTTAATTTTAATATCATCGGATATCTGTGACATATAACAGGAAATCAATACATGCTTATCCGCAACCTTGGAAAGAAATACGCAGCGTTCCACACCACAACGCAATATTGCACTAACCGCATACTCAACTAATTCAGCTGTAGATTTACCCTGCGCAACCATTACCTTGAAAACCTGAATTGATTTAGCAAGCTCAACACTCAAACGCGGGGGTTTAGCGACATTTAACTTATGCTTACTTTTTTCTGCAGGATTTTTCACTGCTATGGTTTTTTTGATCGAAGCGACTCTTGCTTTAATCGCCTCTATATTTACACTTTTTTTAGCAACGCTTTCTGCATCTTCGCGTATTACAAATTGCGGATCAATATAATTTTCATCCGCCAATTGCGGTAATAATCTTGCGGGCGCTTTATAATTTTTATCTAATAAAATAGTCGACATATTTACGGCATTTAAATGCAAACGACGTTCGATCTCGCCTGATTTTTTGCCTTTGTATTTAGCAATTTTTTCAATTAAGTTCTCGGCCTCACGACTATACCAGTTTATATCAACTACTCGAGCAAGCTCGGAGGCTAAGGCGGCACCCGTTGCCAAAGTAAAATTATCTAATTTACTGTTTAATGCATCCACTGCCATCTCTGGAAAACCCCATTTCTCCGCAAGAACAACAGACAGCTCACGAATTCCACAACCAAGCACTTTATTGACCGCCTCCTCGTACGTCTGCTTATCCACATAACAGGCCTGTTCGATTTCAGACATGGTATTTTCAGCGTAACACCACAACATTAATTCTGTAATATTCTGCAGTAATGCGGCCAGTTGAATCTCTTCAAACTGCACCACATTTCTTTGCTCACCCCAGCTCTTTGCCTGTAAAGCGGCATGGCAAGACTGCCCCATCACCCGCATGTAACCATGTAAATTTTCAGGCGGCAAGTTCAATTCTTCAAGTATTGCCGTACGATTTAAAACATTCTGGAATGCCTCCTGACCCAGATGCGACAATGCATTTTCCAGTGTCGTCAGAGGATTACGGCCCGCCTTAATCCGTTGTGTATTTACATGTTTGAATATACAGGCGCTAAAACAGGCATCAAATAATATGGGACTTGCATACTGCGTAATCGATAATTGATGCTGATCAATAAGCTGCTGCACATCTAATTTAGTGCGCATCAGGATAGGCAGAGGTTTATCGATTAAAAATGTTTGCCACTCGGCAAGACCATGCTGCATAGCTGAGCATATCCTAATATTTTTAGTGCGGGAATTGTAAGTCGCGCGTATCGCTTACTATGGCTTATGCGCCATAACTAATGAGAACCAGGCGTTATCTGGTTCAACATGCTTGAGTATATGCAATCCTGCATCTGTTAACAGCGATTCCGCCTGATCATAGGTATATTTATGACTGACTTCCGTAAGGATTTCTTCATCTTTATTTATCTGAATAGATTCATCTAAAGCATTAAAACTTATCGTTTGCCTACTCTCAGCAACTAGATACATCTCTATTCTTTGCAACACTTCATTGTAAATGGCTTTATGCTTGAAATTATTTAAATCAAAATTAGCATCTAAACGCTGATTCAATACATTTAATAAGTTCAAATTAAACTCACCCGTTACACCATCTTTATCATTATAGGCCTGATGCAAAATTTGCGCTGACTTCACCCGATCAACACCTAATAAGAAACTATCGCCAGGCAACATACACGCCGCAACTTCCGCAACAAACTCTTTCGCCTGCTGTCGATCAAAGTTACCAATACTGCTGCCTAAAAACACATAAAGACACGCGCCTTCAGGTCGATGCAAATCATCTAAACCCGCCGTATAATCACCTATTAATGGTGTTACATCCGACCATTGATAGCGCCTTATGTACTCGTCTCTAACTTGATACAGTACTTCCTCACATACATCAAACGGCAGGTACTGACAGTCAATTTTTAAATCTTCACAGGCCTGCATTAAAAAATGCGTTTTACGACTACAGCCACTGCCAAATTCAAGAATATGCCTGGGCATTGCCAGCTCAATTAACTCTAATGCATGATCTTCTAATAACCTGGATTCTGTCCGTGTAGGATAATATTCTTTGGTATCACAAATTCGATCAAATAATAGCGAACCATATTCATCATAAAAATATTTTGGCGGCATACTTCGTGGAACAGTTAGTAAACCATGCTGAACATCCTCTTGCAGACTATTACTGTGTTTTGATTGCATTACATAAATACAGTCATTGTCCTTCATTTTCAATATTGCGTCGCAATCCATAACAATACCTCGCGTATAAACATTTTTATCAATTTACGGCTATGCTAACATGGCAAAAAAAACCTAACCAAGAGTTTCAAATATGTGTCGCATGCTTGCTTACTTAGGCAACAATATTTTGCTATCTAAACTATTGTTACAATCAGAACATAGCCTTGAAAAACAAGCATGGCAACCCAAAGAATTGCGTGAAACAAAATTAAATGCTGATGGCTTTGGTTTTGCATGGTACCCAGACAACATCTCTGATGCATATCGTTACCGAAATATCCTACCTATATGGAATGATAACAATCTATATGCCCTGTCTAACACTATTCAAAGACCTCTATGGCTGGCGATTGTGCGCAGCGCCACACCGGGCCTAAGTGTTTCATTAGATAACACGCCACCCTTTACACATCACCAGTGGTGTTTTATGCACAACGGTTATTTATTAAATTTTGAGACCGATAGCCGGCAAAAAATACGCCGTGAATTATCTGCAAAATACTCATCTCTAATTAAAGGCAGTACTGATTCCGAATATATATTTGCATTACTGATGCAGTTACTTGAAACAAACTCACCAATTATAGCCATGCAAAAATGCATGAAAGTAATCACCGATATTATGCATAATAATAGAGCGTTACTAAACATCATATTATCTGACGGTGAAAAATTATATGCCATTCGCCACGCCATTAACGGACAATCACCCAGCCTGTATTATGCCAATAACACAACTGAGTTTGGCGAACATAACCAGCTCATTGCATCGGAAAAACTTAATAATGACGCCAACTGGAATATTATTAACGAAAATGAAATTATTGTTCTGCAACAACAAGGCGTGATTCAAAAAATAAAATTATGACTACCTCTTTATCTACTTTGATTCGGCTGCGAGCTATCCAGAATAAAACCCGACAACTATTCGAAGGTATGAACGACCTGCATTACCGGTTGCAGTTTCATGCGGATTTGAGTCCTGCTGGCTGGCATCTTGGTCATGGTCTATTCATTGAGAACTACTGGTTACATGAAGTAATTAAAAACAATAATCAATATACTGCCGACACCTCTTTATATATTCCTGAGAACTGTCCAAAACCTGAACGTGGTCCACGACTTCCACCACTTGAAGAGGCGCTAAAAAAAATATCTGCACAGCAAGACATTAATGCCTTACTCCTATTAGAAAAAACTCCACCGCTGAGTGATCACGTTTTATTTAAAGACGAATACATTGAAAACTTTATCATTCAGCATTACGCGCAGCATTTTGAGATCATTCACATGATTTTACAGCAAATAGCACTCAAAGCAGACAAAGGCACCCATCAACCCAAAAAGCCCTTAACTGCAAAAATGCCTATCCGTGATATTTCACATATACAACAGGGCTCATATACCGTTGGTGGCGAAAGGCCTTTATCTTACGACAATGAACTACCCACGCAAACAGTACACTTAAATGATTTTTTTATTTCACTTAAGCCGGTGAGTAATAGCGAATATTTAAACTTCATTCGCAATGATGGCTATACAACGCATAGCTATTGGAGTGATGATGGCTGGCAATGGCTGCAAAACAATAACACTCATCACCCCGAACACTGGAGGCAAAACGGACAACAACAATGGTATGGCATTAACCACACTGGCGCATATGATCTGCAAGACGACGACCCTGTATACGGCATTAATTATTATGAAGCCTGCGCCTTCGCAAACTGGGCCAACGCTCGTCTACCTCACGAGCATGAATGGGAAACAGCCGCCAGACTGGAACAACTTAACCAGACAGCTCAAGCCTGGGAGTGGTGTAGCAATACATTTTACCCCTATGATAACTTCCAGCCATTTCCCTATGATGAATATTCCAAACCCTGGTTTGATAATAAACACTTTGTATTAAAAGGCGGCAGCACCTGCACACGCCCCGAAATAAAACGCGCTTCATTTAGAAATCTCTATCAGCCGCATCAGCGGCATATGTTTGCTGGCCTGCGTTTGGTCTATGAATAATTTGCAAAATACACACCGATAAAAATCAGCCTTTGTTTAATACAGGCTTTCACTTAAACTTAGCCACTCCCATTAACCACCTATCGTAGATACATGAACGTACCCCACAGCTACCTTGAAGAAACTGTCGATAATGCCTTAAAAGAAGATATTGGCTCAGGCGACGTTACCGCCAGGCTAATTCCAGAAGATGACTTTAACCTGGCAACGGTTATCACACGTGAAGCCGCCACCATTTGCGGTATCGACTGGTTTGAAGAGGTATTTGCCCAACTTGATTCACAGATTTTTATAGAGTGGGATGTAAACGATGGTGATGTAGTCAGCGCAGGCCAACAGCTCTGTTCACTCAGCGGCTCTACCCGTGCTTTACTCACAGGTGAACGTGCAGCACTTAATTTTTTGCAAACACTATCAAGCACAGCCACCAAGGCCGCAGAATATACAGCCGCCATAGCCGGCACCAATGCAAAGGTCCTGGACACTCGAAAAACAATTCCCGGCTTGCGTCTGGCGCAAAAATACGCCGTCAGCTGTGGCGGCGCATATAATCATCGCGTAGGTTTATACGATGCCATTTTAATAAAAGAAAACCATATTCTCGCCGCGGGTGGAATTATGCAAGCGGTTGAATCAGCCCGCTTCAATAGCCCTGAATTAATGATTGAAGTAGAAGTTGAAAATCTTCATGAACTACAACAGGCCTTAGACGCCAATGTTAACCGCATTATGCTCGATAACTTTGAACTCGACTTATTACATCAGGCGGTTGCAATCACCAATAAAAAATCTGAGCTAGAGGCCTCCGGCAATGTAACACTAGAAACCATTCGCGCCATTGCCGAAACCGGTGTTGATTATATTTCCATTGGCGCTATCACTAAAGATATTAAAGCCATTGATCTTTCTATGCGCTTTTCATAAACAAACACATGCCGGAACTACTCACCACATTAAAATTAGGCTGGAAAGTTTTACGTCTTAATCTGCATTTAGTTTCCGGCGTTATTTTGGCGCACTTTTATTTACGTAATGGTATTCACAAACAGGAAACTGCATCCGCGCATTACCTTAAATGGAACCGCGGCGTATGTAATATTTTTCATGCGACTATCTCCACCCATGGAAGCATGCAATCCGAAGCCACTTTATATGTAATGAACCACATCTCGTGGTTTGATATTCCCGTGCTCGCTAGCCAACAGCCCTTACACTTTTTATCTAAGGCCGAGGTAAAGAGCTGGCCGCTCATTGGCTGGCTTGCGGATCGTGCCGGTACTTTATTTATTCAGCGGGGTCGTCATGGTGCCGCACAACAATCACTTGAAGAAATCACTGGCTGCCTACAATCTGGTGGCAGCGTGGTGATTTTTCCTGAGGGTACAACTACGGATGGAAAAAACGTTAGGAAATTTCATGGCCGCCTATTGCAGGCCGCCATTGATGCGCAGGTAAAAATTCAGCCGATCGCCCTAAGGTATCCGCACAAACAGGGCGTTAATCCTAACGTACCTTATATTGGCGAAATGACATTTATGGATTCTTTATTGGGCCTCACCCGTGCAAATCCCTTAGATGTAGAGCTGTATTTTTTACCACCGATTGATAGCCATCTGGATGCCACAACAGAAACAAGCAATAAACAACTGGCCGACCTAAGCCGTAGTGCGATTGCAAAACAACTCGGCATTAACTAATTATAAAAACGCCTCAAACCATAGGCTTTAGGCGTGACGTAAAAAACAGCAACACGGCGGACAACACGATGGAAGGCCCCGCAGGCGTATCCCATTGCATTGAAGCAAACATACCCATCACAACTGAAATCAAACCAAAAACAACGGCTAACATCGCCATACGTTCCGGTGAATCAGCAAAGCGTCGCGCACTTGCTGCGGGTATGATTAACAGCGCCGTAATCAATATGATGCCAACAATTTTCATCGCAACGGCAACCAGTACCGCCATGAGCAACATAAAAATTAACCGCACCCTGTCGACATTAACACCTTCACTACGTGCCAGCTCTTCATGTACGGCAATGGATAAAATGGACTCCCATAAGCGAACAATAAACGCCAGTACCACAACACAGGCGATAGCCAGCCAGACAATATACTGCCAACTTACCGACAATATATCGCCAAACAAATAGGCCATAAGATCAATCCGCGCACCCTGTGATTGCATCACCGCCATCATCACCAGGCCACCCGCCAGGGCACCATGCGACAAAATACCCAGAATCGCATCACTGGATAAATCTTTTTTACGCTGCAAACTCATTAGTAAATAACTGACTAATGCACCGATAATCACCACCCCAATCAATGGCTGCATATCAAACATTAATGCCAGTGCCGTTCCCAGCAAGGCAGCATGCGCCAGGGCATCACCAAAATAGGACATACGTCGCCAAACGACGACACAGCCCATAGGACCCGATACCAATACCACTAGCATACCTGCCAACAGGGCGCGCCAGATAAACTCATCCATTATTGCGATCCTTTTGCAGGGGGTTTTTCTCACAAGATGAACAATTAGGCACTTCGGCATCTTCGGCAAAGTCATGACTGTGATCGTGGTTATGCGTATAAACCGCCATACCATCTAAGGAAGAGCCAAATAATTTGAGGTATTCCGGATGTTTACTTACGGCCTCTGGATGGCCTGTGCAGCAAATATGTGTATTCAGGCACAGCACCTGATCGGTCGCCGCCATGACCAGATGCAAATCATGAGAGACCATTAACACGCCACATCCGTAGTCATCGCGAATTTTAGAAATTAACTGATACAGCTGTTGTTGACCATTGATATCAACACCTTGCGCGGGCTCATCCAGCACCAGTAAATCGGGCTTGCGCAATAGAGCGCGGGTTAATAACACGCGCTGAAACTCGCCACCCGAAACCGACTGCACTGGCTGAGGCAACAATGCAACAATACCTAATGAATTTGCAGTCGCCTGAATCTCTTCATGCGTCACCTTATTCCCCATCTGTAAAAAGCGCAGTACGCTCATGGGCAATACAGTATCTATATGAAATTTCTGCGGCATATAACCAATGACTAGCTGGTCTTTTTTCTGCAGCGTACCGTGCCTGGTATCCAGTAAACCTAACAATACGCGTACCAGTGAGGTCTTACCTGAGCCATTCGGGCCTATCAAGGTTAGAATTTCACCAGGATTAATTGTTAGACTGATATCGTCTAGAATTTGGCGTTGATTAATTTGCAGACCAATATGTTCTGCCTTTATTAAAAATGAGTTCATAAGTGCTAATGATTGACCGAAATGGTTTGACCTGTAAACTTCCACGTACCGATCACTTACTTTATCACAAACCCATGTTAACCAACTATAAACCCGCGCTAATCTATTCTTTGCTCCTACTTTCTATATCTTTCAGCAGCTACGCGAGCACGCCCAAAATTTTAGTCAGCATTAAACCCTTACATTCACTGGTTAGCAGCATTACACAAGGCGTGACAACACCGCAATTACTGCTTGATAAACAGACATCTGCTCACAATTTTCAGCTTAAACCTTCACAAAAACGCAAGTTAGCTCAGGCAGATCTGTTTATTTACAGCAGCAATAACATTGAAAGTTTTGTTAATTCGTTAGAACTGTCACAAACCACAACCCGATTTATTCAGCTCAGCCAGTTAGACGGCGTCGAACGACTACCTAATAGAGGCTTCGACCATCATAATGATGAGCATGAAACAAAGCATGACAAAGACATCAATCCTAAAAAACCTGTAAGTAGTCACAATACAGATGGGCATATCTGGTTATCTATTAATAATGCAAAAATAATTAGCCAGCAATTATCAGAAATTTTTATTGCACAAGACCCCGAACACAAAACAATTTATGAAAAAAATCTGCAGGTATTAATACTTAAGCTAGACAAACTGCAGAGCACAAATACCCTCTTACTTAAGCCCGTTAGACATAAAGCATTTCTGGTTTATCATGATGCCTACCAGTATTTTGAACATGAGAACCAGTTAACAAATGTAATGTTTGTCACAAGTAGTCCAGATGTTAGCCCCGGTATAAAACGTATAAAACAACTTAAAGCATTAATCCAGAATGAAAACATACAGTGTGTTTTTTATGAACCACCGAGCATTCCTCCTTTGCTCAAAACACTCACCGAAGATCATCCGGTTAAACTAATGGCGTTAGATCCAATTGGCTCACAATTAAATGCCAGCACAGATCACTATACTAAACTAATGCAACAAACAGCGAGCAAAGTGCAGCGCTGTTTAACTTCAACCAATGGTAAGCCATAAAATGCAACAACGTGAAACCCGATCCATAATCAGCGACAGCTTTGTTCAACTATCTCGCACAGCAGATCACAGTTCACCACAGGAATACAAAGTATTAAATATCAGCCGCGGAGGTTTGTGCTTTCAAAGCGATGAATTATTTGAATTAAATGCAAAGGTCAAACTTAATGTCATTATAAAAGAGCAAAATATTCTGACAGCCAATGGCCGTGTGTGTTATCACAATAAAACCGATGATAAGAGCGCTTCTAACTACGGATTAAGCTTTCTTGATCACTTTATTGATGCCGACTTTATTCGCCAACATAAATAATTTTTCAGAGCCTAAAGAAAAAGCAGCAGAAGTTAACGCACACAAAAAAGCCAACCTTCATACAGGCTGGCTTTTTTGTGTGCTAATTATAAATAATTAATCACTAGAATAAAAATAGCGGGGCTACTCCTTGCCCCTATGCATCAGCGTGGTTGCATTATTAAAAACTGACGACACACACCTGGTGCGTGCTTACTCTAGACTCCTGCCTGGTGTTAGCGACTGTCATGTGCCGCTTGCCATATACGTCATGGCTACATACTTAAAACTATTCAGTCGAACGCTATATCCAACTGTGAATAAAAAGAGCGATGCTAATCCCTGCATCTAAGCATCAGCGTGGTTGCTTTAGTAAAATCTTAAATTCAAATCCAGTTTAACTACTCTATAACTTTTTAGATTTGTTAACTCATCGCTATCAAACCTGCACTGTCTATAGTGCAGATCCCATGCCACAAAAAAACAACCATATTTTTCAATGACTTACTAACAACAGCCCCATATACGCCTGTCGATTACATTGCATCGTGCAATATGAACGTAAATCCCATGCTGCAAACTGCAATTGATACAGGGCTTTACAAAACATCTGTAAATGAAATTATTGGCATATATTTTTTAAAGTTAGGGCGTAAAAATAAAAAAAGCCCGGCCCCTAATAAAAAGGGCTGGGCTTTTCAGCAACTTTAAAAGTGCAATAAAGCGATGATTTACATCATGCCGCCCATTCCACCCATGCCGCCACCCATGCCACCCATATCACCACCAGCTGCATCAGCAGGCTGAGGAATATCGGTAATCATGCATTCAGTGGTAATCAATAAACCAGCAACAGATGCCGCATTTTGCAGTGCAGAACGCGTTACTTTAGTTGGGTCAAGAATACCCATTTCGATCATATCGCCATACTCACCTGTACCTGCGTTATAACCAAAGTTACCTTTACCTTCGGCAACCTTATTTAAAACAACCGACGCTTCTTCACCTGCATTTGCTACGATTTGACGCAATGGTTCTTCCATCGCACGTTTGGCAATGGCAATGCCTACATCCTGATCGTGATTGTCACCTTTCAAACCAACAATCGCTGCGCAGGCACGAATCAATGCAACACCACCACCCGGTACAACACCTTCTTCTACTGCTGCACGCGTTGCATGCAATGCATCGTCAACACGGTCTTTCTTTTCTTTCATTTCCATTTCAGTTGCGGCACCTACTTTAATTACCGCAACACCACCAGCCAATTTAGCCATACGTTCCTGTAGTTTTTCAACATCGTAATCCGATGTTGAATCTTCCATTTGTGTTTTAATTTGCGAAACGCGCGCAGCGATATCAGCAGCAGAACCTGCACCATCAACAATAATGGTTGCTTCTTTAGTCACTGTGACTTTCTTAGCAGAGCCTAAATCTTCTAAGGTTGTTTTCTCTAATGACAAACCAACTTCTTCAGAAACAACCTGACCACCCGTAAGTACGGCAATATCTTGCAGCATCGCTTTACGGCGATCACCAAAACCTGGTGCTTTAACGGCAGCAACTTTAACGATTCCACGCATGCTGTTAACAACTAATGTTGCTAGTGCTTCGCCTTCAACATCTTCTGCAATAATTAACAGTGGACGACCCGCTTTTGCAACGCCTTCTAAAATAGCCAGTAATTCACGAATGTTTGAAATTTTCTTATCAAACAAAAGAATATATGGATTATCTAAATCCGCTGTCATGCTTTGCTGATCTGTTACGAAGTAAGGAGACAAGTAGCCACGATCAAACTGCATACCTTCTACGATATCCAGTTCGTTATTCAGCGAAGTACCTTCCTCAACGGTAATAACACCTTGCGTTGTTACCTTTTCCATTGCTTCTGCAATGATGCCACCGATATCTGTATCAGAGTTGGCAGAAATAGTACCTACCTGAGCAATCGATGCATTGTTTTCACATGGCTTGGAAATTTTCTTTAGCTCTTCAACAGCAGCAGAAATAGCTTTATCAATACCACGTTTCAGATCCATTGGGTTCATACCCGCAGAAACAGACTTCATGCCTTCACGAACAATCGCCTGAGCTAAAACAGTCGCCGTTGTTGTACCATCACCCGCCACATCAGAAGTTTGCGAAGAAACCTCTTTAACCATCTGCGCGCCCATGTTTTCAAACTTATCTTCCAGATTAATTTCTTTTGCTACAGACACACCGTCTTTAGTGACAGTGGGTGCACCATATGATTTATCTAAAACAACATTACGACCCTTAGGTCCTAAAGTAACTTTTACGGCATTAGCCAGTATGTTTACGCCTTTAACCATACGGCTACGTGCGTCATCGCCAAAGCGAACTTCTTTTGCAGACATTATTTATATCCTCGTTAATTTATTTTTGAAAAAAGTATTTAAGTGGTGAGGCTTAGCCTTCAAACACACCCAAAATATCTTCTTCACGCATGATTAAAACTTCATCACCATCAATCTTGATTTCAGTGCCCGCATATTTACCGAACAACACCTGATCACCGGCTTTTATATCCAATGGACGCACCGTGCCATCAGTGTTTACTTTGCCATTACCGACAGCAATTACTTCACCACGTGCTGGTTTTTCTGCTGCAGAGTCAGGAATTAAGATACCACCAGCACTGGTTGTTGCTTCTTCCATGCGTTTGACGACCACACGGTCTTGTAATGGGCGAATATTCATTAGATTTGTATCCTCAATAAGTTAAAACCTGAGCATTTAGCCTCAGGCCACATTTAGCACTCTCGCTAAACGAGTGCTAATAATAGTCATGTGCCACGGGGAGTCAAGTACAGCTTCATATTGCTGTAATAGCAGGAGAGCTAGTCGTCTCGGTGAAATTCACCTTCGATAGTACGCGATTCTTCGTGGCTTCGGGTTTCTTGATGAACGCTATATGAGGATGTAACAGTGGAATTCAAGAGGAGTTTTCGAATAATTATGCGCCGTGTAAATGGCAGCAAGCATATAAAGCCAATAGCATCAGTGAAAAAACCAGGTGTAATAAGCAAGGCACCACCTACTGCGAGGAAGATCCCTTCCATCATTTCCATCGCCGGTACCTTCCCCTGAGATATTGCCTGATTGGCCCGCATCAGCGTGCTAACACCCTGCTGTCGCAGTAAATTAACTCCAATTACCGCGGTCAAAACAACCAATAAGACCGTCCAGCCTGCACCAATCTTTCCACCGACCTCTATTAACAGATAAACCTCTATAATCGGTATCACCAAAAATAACACTGGCCAAAATCTAAGCATTTTCTTCTCTATTTTGTTTGTTTAAATCAGACTTAAGCCTATTCGCCTAAGTCGCTGCGCAGCTTGCACTGGGCTAGTAAAATACGTAATGTTGCCGAGCGATGCTAATAAGACCTATATTAAACAGGCAAATAATCGACATACAGAAGAGCTTTTAGAACTTATTTACTTTATTAAGTTCTAAATTGCCACAATAAACCTATAACGAGTGATCTTGTGATGTTTTTTCAACAACTACGCCTATTCAGTTTCATAGCTCTTTTACTGGCTATATTTGCCTCTCCGAGCTTCGCAGAAAACCCATTCAATGCGCCTAACAATGAAATCAGCCTCAGTGACAGCATGGGTGGTGGTGATGACATTCTTGAACCAGACCAGGCGTTTATTCTAAAAACATGGTCAGACAATGGACGTATCTTCGCTGAATGGCAAATTGCTGAAGGCCATTATCTTTACCGCGATAAAACCAAAATACTGCCTGCTGATGAAAGTACATTTACCACATCAAACTTTACTATTGATACCGGCGAGTTAAAACATGATGAATTTTTTGGTGAGATCTATGTTTTCCATCATCAAGCCAAAGCATCTCTAGCCATAGATAATGCTCAAGATGGGTTCAAAAATGCTAATTTCAAGGTTAAGTACCAGGGCTGTTCAGAAGTGTCGGGTATTTGTTATCCACCGATCACTAAAGATATTACTCTAGATATTAGCCCCATCAGTAATGCAGCTGCCAGCGCATTAGGCGCTTCAACAGCTGCGCCTGAAAGCTCAATACACATTTCAGAACAAGACCAAATCGCTGATCTACTAAAAAACGGTAGTGTATGGCTTAGCCTCATCAGCCTTTTTGGCATTGGCTTATTGCTTGCGTTTACGCCCTGCGTATTCCCGATGGTCCCCATTTTATCTAGCATTATTGTTGGCCAAGGAAAAGATACTAGTGCCCGCCGTGGATTTTCTTTATCTGTGGCTTATGTGCTGGGTATGGCATCTATTAATACAGCCGCTGGTGTTGCCGCAGCATTAACCGGTGAAAGCCTTGCCGTTGCATTACAAACACCCTGGATATTAGCCAGCTTTGCCGGTGTATTTGTGCTGCTATCTTTGGCTATGTTTGGATTTTATGAGCTACAAATGCCCGGTTTTATTCAGAACCGACTCACTGAAGTGAGTAATAAACAAAAAAGTGGCTCACTCACTGGCGCACTTATTATGGGTTCCTTATCCGCAGTGATTGTTGGCCCTTGTGTCGCCGCACCTATGTTCGGCGTATTGCTATTTATTTCACAAACCGGCGATCCATACTTCGGAGGCCTTGCATTATTTGCATTGAGTTTAGGCATGGGCGCACCTTTAATTGCCATAGGTACATCAGCCGGTAAATTTTTACCGAAAGCCGGTGTTTGGATGGATGCAGTTAAAGCCGTATTTGGCGTATCACTCCTCGCGGTTGCGATTTGGATGATCCGCAGCATTGTACCTGAGCAAGTCGTGCTATTACTCAGTGCCATACTCCTCATAGTGTCGGCCATTTATATGGGGGCACTAGATAGCCTAAAAGCAGAAGCTACAGGTTGGACACGTTTTTGGAAAGGTATCGGCTTAGTTATATTTATTTATGGCATCACGCTTATGATTGGTGCGTCCGCAGGAAGCAGCAGTGTTATTTCACCCTTAAAAGGTATCGCAGGTAGTAGCTCTATTGCCGCCGAAACCCACCTTGAATTTAAAAAAATAAAAGGCGTAGACGGTTTAAACAAGGCGCTGGCTGATGCCAAAGCACAAAACAAAAATGTGATGTTAGATTTTTACGCTGACTGGTGTATTTCTTGTAAAGAGATGGAAGCATATACATTTACAGACCCAACCGTGCAGCGCGCGCTCAAAAACACCGTGCTACTTCAGGCGGATGTCACTCCCAATGACGACCAGGATAAAGCACTATACAAGCACTTTAAGATCATTGGCCCACCAGCCATTATTTTTTACAACAAACAAAGTGAAGAGCTTAAACCGTATCGCGTCGTTGGTTATATGCCCGCAGATAAGTTTAGCGCGCATCTTCAACAGGTATTTTCAGGTAATTAATTTTTTATTATAAAAAATATCACAATGCTCATATGTAAGAATCGTTTTTATTCATACATATGAGCATTTGCCAACTTACTTTACTCTCTATAACCGCTACGTAAAAAACTTAACATGAAAAATATTATTCAATTTGCACTCGTTATTATTATTGCAGGCGGCGCCGGCTTTGGTTTACAACGTTACATCCAACAAGATGACCGTCAACTTGTCCCCATCATTCCAAAGGTTGTTAACAAAAACATTATTGGCACTACTCGGCCGGCATTTGAGTTAACCGATACGGACGGAAATTTACGTAATATTGAGGAATGGAATGGCAAGGTTCTACTGGTCAATTTTTGGGCGACATGGTGCCCTCCCTGTAAAAAAGAAATGCCCGCTTTTATTGAATTGCAGACGCAATATGCCGCACAAGGATTTCAGGTTATTGGTGTAGCTATAGACGATATGGAATCGGTTAGTGATTTTGTAGACACACTAGGTGTTAACTACCCTGCATTAATAGCCGAATACGAAGGTATCGAATTATCTCGCCAATATGGTAACGATATGGGTGCGCTACCTTTTTCTGTCTTTGTCGGACGTGATGGAAAAATTACATTGACCCATACGGGCGAATTATCCAAAAAGCAGGTAGAGGACATTATATTGCCCCTGCTTAAGCCATAAATATCCAGGCAATAATTCATCATTATTCGTAATTTCGCACCATGACGGTGCATAAGTCGTGTGAACCGATTCAAATTCAAAACAAAAAATGTAGCGATCTCCAGCGAATTTGCATTGATTTTCTCAAATACGGTAGACATCATCGGATTTTAAATGCACAATTCCCATAAGTTTACTCTTCACTAGTGAAAATCGTCTAAATGACACAAATTCTTGTCCTCAACGGCCCTAATCTCAATTTGCTTGGAACACGCGAGCCCGAGTATTACGGCAGCCTTACACTGGATGAAATTATTGTCAGCATGGACCAACTGGCGAACACACTAGGGCACACAATTGCTCATTTACAGAGCAATCAGGAACACGAACTTATTGATCGTATTCATGCAGCTCAAACCGATGGAACTCAATTCATCATTATTAACCCTGCAGCATTCACCCATACCAGCGTAGCGTTACGCGATGCATTAAGCGGCGTAAAAATTCCGTTTATTGAATTGCACTTATCTAACGTACATGCGCGTGAAGATTTTCGTAAACACTCATTTTTCTCTGACATTGCGCTAGGCGTAATTTCGGGCTTAGGCGCACAGGGCTATCAACTCGCCCTGCTCGCCGCACATGAACAACTAAACATAAACAGTTAACAACTCATAACATAAGGTGTATCACCACAATGGATATACGCAAAATAAAAAAATTAATTGAGCTGCTGGATGAATCCGGTGTTGCTGAAATTGAGATTAAAGAAGGCGAAGAATCAGTACGTATTTCTCGCCAACATGCTGTAGTAGCACATCCGCCACAGCAATATATGGCAGCGCCTGTTGCAGCTGCACCTGTTGCCGCTCCTGTTGTAGAAGCAGCGCCGGCGGCTGAAGCCGAAATTTCTGGCCACAAAATCACTTCTCCTATGGTAGGTACTTTTTATCGCTCCGCCTCACCCGGCGCTGCGGTGTTTACAGAAGTTGGCAAATCAGTCTCTGAAGGCGACACATTGTGCATCATTGAAGCAATGAAAATCCTCAACCAAATTGAAGCCGATAAGTCAGGAACCGTTAAAGCCATTATGGTAGAAAATGGTCAGCCTGTAGAATTTGGTCAGCCTCTTTTCATTATTGAATAGTAAACAGCCATGATAGAAAAAGTAGTTATAGCTAATCGGGGCGAAATAGCCCTGCGTATTTTACGCGCCTGCCGTGAAATGGACATTAAAACCGTTGCCGTTCATTCTGAAGCCGACCGTGATTTAAAACATGTGCGTCTGGCTGATGAGTCAGTATGTATTGGCCCCGCACCATCAGATCAAAGTTACCTGAATATTCCCGCGATTATCAGTGCCGCAGAAGTCACCGATGCAATGGCCATTCATCCCGGCTATGGTTTCTTATCTGAAAATGCAGATTTCGCTGAACGCGTTGAAAACAGTGGGTTTATTTTCATTGGCCCGCGCCCTGAATCCATTCGCACCATGGGTGATAAAGTGGCAGCGATTCATGCCATGCAAGAAGCTGGCGTACCCTGTGTACCCGGCTCTGATGGTGAACTGAGTGATGATTCTGCGGCCAATATACGCATCGCCAAAGAAATTGGTTACCCTATTATCATCAAGGCTTCCGGCGGCGGCGGCGGTCGAGGCATGCGCGTTGTACATACTGAAGGCGCATTAATCAGCGCAATTGTACTAACTAAAGCAGAAGCTGGTGCGGCCTTTGGTAACGACACCGTTTATATGGAAAAATATCTGGAACACCCACGCCATGTGGAAATTCAGATACTTTCCGATGGTCAGGGTAGCGCGGTTCATTTAGGTGAACGTGACTGCTCTATGCAACGCCGTAATCAAAAAGTGGTAGAGGAAGCGCCTGCACCTGGCATTACTGAAGAACAGCGCGAAAGAATTGGTGCAGTTTGTGTGAATGCCTGCGTTAAAATGAATTATCGCGGTGCCGGCACATTTGAATTCCTCTACGAGAATGGTGAATTCTACTTCATCGAAATGAACACCCGTGTGCAAGTTGAACATCCCGTTACCGAAATGGTAACCGGTGTTGATATCGTAAAAGAACAACTGTATATCGCATCCGGCGAGCCGTTGCGCCTAAAGCAGGAAGACATCAAAATGAGTGGCCATGCCATTGAGTGTCGTATTAATGCCGAACATCACAAAACATTTATGCCATCACCGGGTTTAATCACCCGTTATCATCCTCCCGGTGGCCCGGGTGTTCGTGTTGAATCGCACATTTATTCTGACTACATCGTGCCACCACATTACGACTCAATGATTGGCAAGATAATTTGCCATGGCAATACACGTGATGTTGCAATTGCACGCATGAAGGGCGCGCTTTCTGAAACTGTAATTGACGGTATTAACACGAACATACAATTACAAATGGATATTATGAAAGACGCAAAATTTCAGGCGGGTGGCGCGAACATTCATTACCTGGAAAAGAAACTCGGTCTTTCTTAAACCCTGGATACTTACCGCCGATTAAAGAGGCGCAGAGACATAGAATGCACTAAGGATATTTGTTTTTACAAAACCTTGTGCTTTCTATACCTCAAGCTCAAAAAATATGCCCTGGATACAGCTCAGCTTTCTCACCAACAAAAAAAACAGCGATAAAGCCGAACAGGCTTTACTTGATGCCGGTGCATTGTCGGTTACGTTTAGAGATGCAGAAGACAATCCCATATTAGAACCTGGCCCGGGCGAAACCCCTTTATGGGAAGATATTATTCTCACGGGTTTATTTGATGCAGGCATTGATAGCGAATCATTAAAACAAAAAATAAAATCCGCACTCGGAAATAATCTTCCACTAAAGATAGAGCCTCTGGAAGACAAAGACTGGGTGCGCGCATGGATGGATGATTATAAACCCATGCAATTTGGTCAACGTTTATGGGTTTGCCCCAAACACTTACCACCGCCAGACCCTGATGGGGTTAACTTAATGCTAGACCCTGGCCTGGCCTTTGGTACTGGTACTCATCCTACCACTGCATTATGTTTAAACTGGCTTGATGCACATAAGATAAATGAAAAACGGGTCCTGGACTTTGGCTGTGGATCTGGTGTGCTCGCGATTGCCGCTTTGTTATTAGGCGCTACACATTGTGATGGGGTTGATATAGACCCTCAAGCCGTTACGGCCAGCAAGGATAATGCACAGGCCAATAACGTTGCAGACAAATTAAATTTATATTTGCCTAATGAATTCCAGAAAAACTCCGCCGAGATAACATATGATCTCGTACTAGCAAATATACTTGCTGGCCCACTCACCGAACTTGCCGAACAATTATCGGCTTATTGTAAAACCGGCGGTGATATTGTTTTATCTGGCATACTCGAGTCACAGGCCGATAAGATTATTGAAGCCTATTCTCCCTGGTTTGTACTCCAACCAGTCGCTGTTCAAGATGAGTGGATTCGAGTAACCGGCAAAAAAAAGTAAACATAAAATGCAAACAGAATGCCCACATTGTCACACCATTTTTAGAGTCAACGTCTCTGATTTAGAGCTTGCCAATGGACAAGTACGTTGCGGACATTGTCTGGCTATTTTTGTTGCCGAGAATCCATATAATGCAGCCAGGTATGATTCAAATACGCAAATAGATTCTCAAATCAACGACATCGATAAAGAAAATATAACACCACCTGAAGATGATATTTTTCAAAAAGACATCGAACAGACTATAGCCGATGTTATCCCCCCTGAACTCCGTGCAGAAAGTCGTAAGAAAAAATCTCATTTTGGTTTTCTGGGTAATCTGCTACTAACTCTGGCTATTTTGCTGAGTATCGCCGCAGGTTTTGCTCAATACGCTTATTACAACCGTACAACACTTATCAAAATACCCGAACTTCGTCCCTGGTTCGAGAAAGCCTGTGCACTAACCAACTGCACCTTGCCCGAAGCCAAAGACACAAAATTATTTTTACTTAGTAGCAAAAATATATTTACTCACCCCAATGAAGACGGTGCCTTAATGGTTTCAGCCACCATTATCAACCAGGCCGCATTTGCACAATCATTTCCAATTATCGAACTCCGCTTTGCCAATGTTCGTGGAGAAACAATTGCAGCTCGACGTTTTACTGCCAGTGAATATTTAAATATCCCCGAAAATCAAGTTTCAAAAATTCAACCTGATACACCCGTCAGCTTTACTTTAGAAATTAAAGACCCTGGTGATGAAATGATCAGTTACGAGTTCGACTTTTTATAATCGGTGATTCATACTCATCATCAATCTCTTCTCACCAGCAGACGTAACCATACCGCCTTCTAGAATGGCCCCAGAAAAATAGACTATGCCTCAACGCTAACTAACACGGTGTTTAAGATGCGGACACGATGTGGACATTAGATGGACATGAGCGGCTATTCAAGGCCCATAAAATGCCTTTTTGTCCCTTAACTTGGTTTTTTTTGCCTGAAATATCAATATTCTACATAAAGCGGACATGAAATGTCCTTATTAGCGACAGCTTATTTACTATACGTAAAAGCATACAGTAGGATAAATCATACTAGAAGTATTACCCTCCCGTATCTATAAGCAGCTTTATATGTGGATACACTCGAGATTTTTTACGACGGAATAAATAACATCACCTTACGTAACCATGACAGCTAAAATTCTAATAGTAGATGATAACGAGCCTGTGGCCGAATACATTAGCGACTTACTTAAATCCAGTGGCTTTCGCACTACGATTTTTACTAGCAGTAAAAATGCTTTAGATTACTGCAAAGCAAACCTGCAGCAATATAAACTTGTTATATCGGATATTTGCATGCCTGATATGAATGGTGACCAGCTCGCCAGAGAAATACTTAATTTAGACTCAGATATGCCTATCATTTTATGTAGCGGTTATGTCGATCACATAAGCAAAGAACAACTATTAAACATAGGCATAAAAGAATTCATGGATAAACCTATAAATAGCGCAAAATTACTTACAATTATAGATGATCTAAATTTATGCTAGTATTAAATCAGACTATAAAACTCATCTACAGGCAATGGAAGTGGAGTGAGTTGACGTAATGGGCGAAAAAAAACAAATCATCGAACGGCTGAATGTATTACGAGATGAGTCAGGCCTGAGTAATCAGGAGTTCAAAAAGATGCTCGCCAAGGCTACTGGTAAAACACCCCGTACCTTGAGACGTTGGTTTGCTTTAGAAACAATTATTCAAGATGCAGATATTAGAAAAATTGCTGCGCATTTTGGACTTCACGAAAACTGGCTAAAATTTGGCGATAAGAACCATCACGAATCATTAATTGATCAAATCATGACGTCTAACCATTTTGGTGCGGTGGTTATAAAAGATAATAAATCGGAAAAGATAAATCATAAGTTTATTGAAATGATGGGGCTCCCTACGAAATGTATAGATGAAAATACAGCCTGCGAATATATATTAAATTTCCAATCCGAGGAAACCAAAGGCCTGTGTGAAATAACTGGCCAACTAGCTCAACAGTCCGGTTCACACCATCTCACTATGGTTATGGTACTGGGCGATGAAAAAAAGCACTCTGTAGATGTAACCACTTTAAATTTAAACCATGGGCGAATTCTCAGAATAATTGTTGATAAGGGACATGTGGCTTAAAACTTTATTAAATACTTACTTTTAAAATAGATAGAACGTCTATTTATTTAACCACGCGGCGCCTCTTACACCACTTGAATCACCATACATCGGCGGCACTAACCGGGTATTCAGCACATCCGAAAAAATAAATTCACCCCATATTTCAGGTACATTTTTATATAGGCGTTGAATATTAGACATTCCGCCGCCCAAAACAATCACATCAGGATCTAAAAGATTAATGACATGAGATAATCCTCGCGCTAAACGGTGTTCATAGCGTTGTAAACAATCCTCTGCCAAGGATAATCCTGCAGCGGCTAACTCAACAATTTCAATCGCTGTTTTATTCTCATTTGCTAGCAAAAAAAAATCATGAGATAGGCCCGGGCCGGATAAAAATGTTTCAGTGCAACCCTGCTTACCACAATAGCAATTCGGCCCTGGTAACTCATTCTGTCCTGGCCAGGGTAAAGGATTATGCCCCCACTCACCGGCAATCGAATTCGCTCCGCTTAATACCTGACCGTTTACCACGATGCCACCACCGGTTCCGGTACCTATAATCACACCGAACACAACGCATGCATCTTTTGCCGCACCATCAGTTGCCTCCGATAATGCAAAACAATTGGCATCGTTACTTATAAAAATTTCGCGCTTTAAGATTTTTTCTAAATCTGTTTTTACCGGCTGATTATTCATACAAACAGAGTTGGAGTTTCGCAACAAACCCGTTGCCGGTGATAATGCACCGGGCGTGCCTACCCCTATAGAACCAGTGCGCTGTGTCATTTTTTCTATGGATTCAATCAATTCAGCAATGGCCTGCAATGTCCACGCATAATCACCCGCAGGTGTTGCAACACGTTGACGCACCAATTCCCTACCTTGATTATCTAAAGCAATACCTTCAATTTTAGTACCGCCTAAATCTATACCTATCCTCATAATATTTATTTTCAGCCATAATATTGTTGATAATATTTATTCCATTTTATGTTGTGTAATCCTATTCGACTGCCAATAAATTTCGCCTTCACCCACCTCACGACTCAGTACTCGACAAAACACAAAGAGTAGATCGGACAAGCGATTTATATAGGCACGAATATCCTGACTGTACTCAAACTCTTTTGATAGTGACACTAACGTGCGTTCTGCACGTCGGCATACAGTTCTTGCCAGATGACAATGTGCAGCGGCCTCACCACCACCGGGTAAAATAAATTCTTTTAGCGGCGGAAGGTTTTCATTAAATTTATCCAGCACCTGTTCCAGCCAGTCAATACGTTGTTGAGTGATCAGCATACATTCAGGCATGGTTAGCTGCCCTCCCACATTAAATAAATCATGCTGCACCGTAATCAGTGATTCTTTAACCTCACCTTCGGGGCACTTGCAGATCACCATACCGATCACACTGTTCAACTCATCAGTATCACCGATAGCCGCAACACGTAAATCGTCTTTTTCTACACGGCTGCCATCGCCCATTCCGGTAGTCCCTTTATCGCCAGTACGTGTATAAATTTTTGATAACCGATTACCCATGTTTTACCCTTTCTCTTAACTTTATCTTCAGACCTAATTCGTCACCGCTAACAAGATGACTTATAATCATCTCAACTTAAACCTCTGAAACTTTCAATGCTACGACCTGCACCACTTCTAGTCAGCCTTTTTTTACTCTGCATTGCGAGTTTTATTATTGCATTTTCTGTGGGTAGCTATTCCCTAACTTTCGAGCAGATATGGTCAAGCCTCAGTTCTAGCCAGCCAAGCATTCAACATACTATTATCTGGGAGCTGCGCGCACCTCGTGCCTATGCCGCATTTGTTACCGGCGGTTTACTCGCATTAGCCGGAGCACTCATGCAGGTGCTATTACGTAATCCATTAGCCGACCCCTATATTTTGGGCGTGTCTGGCGGTGCATCTGCCGCCGCACTGTTTGCTATGTCGTTGGGACTATCATCCGTGTGGCTATCAGGTGGTGCATTTATTGGCGCCTTAATATCTATTCTACTAGTGTTTGGCCTTTCACATGGCAAGGGCAGCTGGAACCCGACACGCCTGTTGTTAACCGGTGTTGTGATTGCGGCCGGATGGGGCGCCTTAATTAACTTTATTCTATCGAGCAGTCCGGAAAAGCCACTTAGAGGCATGTTGTTCTGGTTAATGGGCGACCTTAGTCATGCAGAACCGACAATACTTCTTCTCATCGTACTCGTCGTCGCGCTCGTTATTACATTTTTCATTGCGCGACAGCTCAATATTCTTTCTCGCGGTGAATTACAGGCAAGCGTGCTTGGCGTTTCTGTAAAACCTCTGCGTATTACCTTATTTTTGCTCGCCTCACTGCTCACTGCATTTGCCGTTACACAAGCGGGTAGCGTGGGATTTATCGGCCTTATCGTGCCACACATCGTACGCTTAATCTCGGGTAGCGATCATCGCCTGTTGTTGCCCGCCAGTGTGTTATTAGGTGGCAGTTTATTATTAATTTCTGACACCCTCGCGCGTACATTAATTGCGCCACAACAGTTACCCGTCGGCGTGATTACGGCCTTTATCGGCGTACCGTTTTTCCTCTATCTGTTAAATAAAAACTTCAGCAAGGATGCACTTGCATGAACCACTTACAAAGCATCGAGCTAAGCGTAAGCATTTCGAACAAGCAGGTTTGCGACAACCTCAACCTCAACATTGAGCCTGGAGAAGTCTGGGGTATCCTGGGCCGAAATGGTGCCGGTAAAACCACCCTGCTACATACGCTTGCCGGCTTACGCAGCCCTGATAGCGGCGAAATTTTACTCAGCAATAAAAGCATTAGTCAACTAAGTCGAAAACAGATTGCCCGGCAGTTAGGCCTGCTATTACAACAAAGCGAAGAGTCATTTCCATCCAGCGTAATTGAAACCGTACTTACAGGTCGCCATCCGCATATTGATAACTGGTCATGGGAAAGCAAGGGCGATTTAGTTATCGCAAGGCAAGCGCTTGAACTGGTTCAACTCAGCGAAATGGCTGATCGATCGATTGACCAGTTATCCGGCGGCGAAAGACAACGCGTCGCAATCGCCTGCCTGATCACACAATCACCGGAGATTTATTTACTCGACGAACCAAACAGCCATCTGGATTTAAAATATCAGATTCAGCTACTCGATGTTTTGGTAACCCTCGCCAGAACAAAACAGAAATCCATCTTAATGACATTGCATGATCTCAATCTGGCAGTGCGCTATTGCGATAAGCTAGTGATGTTACTGGGCGACGGGAAGGTACTGGTTGGCGATACAGAAACACTGCTGACTGAAGACAATCTACTGCATCTGTATAATCACCCCATCAAAAAAATAGATGCCGATAATCACAGCGTGTTCATCGCAAACTAGCCAACGAGGCTTTCGCCTACTCAATCTAAAAAAATGACCAGCGGGATATTATGCAGGAGTTTCTTTAAAAACCTTAGCTAGCAGACCTAAAACAACCTCACCTTAAAAAATTATTATCTATTTTTATCATCCAGTCATTTATTATAAAAATAATATATTGACTTAAAACCCCAAAAAACTGTATCGTTGCCGTCCCTTATCAGGTGTCCAACGGTGCTACACACCCTGGATTAAACGGGAAGCTGGTGCGATTGTGCTTTTACAGCATAAGCAATTCCAGCGCTGCCCCCGCAACGGTAAGCGTTATAAGCGTTCGACAACTGAGTTATCACATAACTCTCAAAGCCACTGTGTTACTGGTTCACTGAATCAGGCATGGGAAGGCGTCAACGTAATGCGCAAGCCCGGAGACCGGCCCGATAATTATTCTGAAAACTACGGCGGGTAGTTGGACGGGTGTCGTATGCATTTTATATTTCATCCTCCTGCCCCGCGATATACCCCATAAGCACGGGCGGTGCTCCGGAGAAATTAAAGTGCATAAAATTTTTGCTCAATCTATTCTTATCAGTTCAATTAGTTTAACTAGCTCAACGTTATTCGCAGAGAGCACATCTCTCGGCTCAATAATGATTACAGCCAATCGTTATTCACAGCCCACAGATGAAAGCCTCGCATCGGTAAGTGTTATTACACGCTCCGACATTGAACAATCGGCGGCCACAGATCTATCAACATTATTAAGTAGCGTAACCGGTATAGTGGTAAAACCCTCTGGCCCATCTGGGCAGTTAACTTCAGTTTTTATGCGCGGCACAAACTCAAATCACGTACTAACCATTGTCGATGGGATAAAACTTTACTCAGCAACCGCTGGTAGTACGGCGTTTCAACACATTCCACTGGATCAGATTGAACGCATTGAAATTGTTCGCGGCCCACGCTCTAGCCTGTACGGATCAGAGGCCATTGGTGGTGTGATTCAAATTTTTACCCACAAGGGCAGCATGAAACCCAGCGCAACGATTAATGTTGCAGCTGGCACGCACAACACCCGTGAAATGTCTGCCGCGTTTAGTGGCTCAACACAAAATGCCGACCTAAGTTTAAACGCCAAACAATCAAGCACCAATGGTATCGACGTGATTAAGCACACTACAGAAAATGATGACGATGGATATACTAACGATTCCATCAGTGCGCGTGTTAATTACCGTTTCAACCCGGAATTTTCTCTGCAGTCATCATTTATGAATACACGTGGTGACACGGAATATGACAGCTGCTTTAACTCGACAACATTTTTATCGTCAGATGACTGCAATTCTAAATCTCAGCAACAGGTATTTAGTAACACATTAAAATTCACACCGGATGGCATGTGGAATGGACAGTTACAAATCGGCACTTCAAAAGATTTTGATGATAACTTTGCTGATGCTACTCGCGAATACACTTTTGAAACAAAACGCGAAAGTATTTCATTCACAAATGATCTTATTTTTTCTGCAGAACACATTGTAGTACTCGGTATAGATTATGCCGACGACGAAGTTAGCTCAACGTTTCTTGACAGCACATCACCATCAAACAGAAGTAACACAGGCACATTTGCCGTATGGAGTAATCGCTTCGACAAGCTTAAAGTTAGCGCCAGCATTCGCAGAGACGACAACGAACAATTTGATGTGCACAACACCGGTAACATTGCATTAGGTCACCCTATAACCAGCAACCTTGATGCCTTCATCTCCTACGGCACTGCATTTAAGGCACCCACTTTTAATGATCTTTATTCATCATTTGGTGGTAACCCGCTCCTCAAACCGGAAGAGTCCAACAGCACGGAAATTGGCATTCGCGGAACTCATCAGCTGGGCTCGTGGAGCTTCAATGTTTTTCAGACAAATATCGATGAGCTGATTATTTCAGTACCAACTGGCACATTCAGCAGTATTTCAAGTAATGTTGCAAAGGCAGAAATAACTGGAGCGGAATTTACCTCGACGCTAAATATAGGAGGGTGGAATTCAAACCTCTCACTGTCTTATGTCGACCCAATTAATAAGTCGGGCGCCAATGATGGCAAGGTATTGCAGTCTCGAGCCAAACAGACGTTAAGCCTGGGTGTTAAGCGCGACTTTCAGAAAATCACATTTGGCTCATCTATAATTGCACAGAGCAAACGCTATACAACTGCAGATAATAGCGCATCAATTGCTGGCTATGGCATAGTAAACATCTCAGCCGATTATCATGTTACAAAAGATGTCATGCTAAGTGCAAAATTAAATAATTTATTGGATAAAGAATATGTTTTAAACGAAGGGTTCGGCACCACCTACAACACATTGGGTAGAACCGTATTTGTTAATTTAAGTTACACAATGTAAATACATAAATTAATGAACAGGGACGTTCATTGCTTTTTTATAACTAAATTTCATTTTACTAGATTTTATTTCTAGCTTGCTGCAGATAACCACACATCATCTCCGCACCCTGCAAAATTCGCGGTGTATGACGCACAATTAAATCTGCATTAATGCCATATACCTGATGCTCTCTCACTGCTTTAATATTTGGCCAACGCAGCCATTCAGATAACCAGTCGGTTCTTCCCTCGCCTATACCGGCGATTATCACGTCTGGGTTTCGCCTTATTACCGATTCTATATCCACCTGTGGAGAAATAACATTTAACTCTTTGAATATATTTTCACCACCACATAATTCAATAATATGTGAAATGATGTGCTGTCTATTTATTGTAAATATAGGCTGATTCCAAACCTGATAAAATACGTTCACCTTTTTGACATTTTTATACTTGTCCTTGAGCTGTTCAATGCCCAATAAAAATTTATCTGCTTTTTTATTCGCTATTGGTGACGATGCAAGCAGCTTGCCAAAATCACGTAAATTTTCAGCAATATCCACAAGTTTTTCCGGCTCACTGTAATAAACCTTAAACCCCAGATTTTCTAACTGCTCCAACTGCCCACGACTATTGCCGCTACGCCAGGCAATAATCAGATCTGGCTTCAAAGCAACAATGGCCTCCACATCTAACTGATAACCCGAACCCACTCTGGGTAACACCTTCGCCTGCTGTGGATAATTACTAAAATCGACCGCGGCAATAATTTTTTCATCGCCACCGGCGGCATAGATCAATTCAGTTATATGCGGCGACAAACTAATCACTCGCCGTGCCGGTTGTGCCAATTCAATCGATCTTCCCGCATCATCCACTACTGTAATAAAATCTGTTTTACTTGATTCGGCACTTGCAGGCATTACAAACAGCCACAGCATCCATAAAATATTTATTTTAAATAATTGTCTTTTAAAAAAATAATGTTTCACTGTTTATTTCCAGTAGTTTTATCGACAATTTTGTCGCCAGAAACAATTCTCATATCACTTTGATGCTCCGGCCTGTAACCTGTTTTATCTTCATAAAAGGTTTTAATAATTTCGAAATCCGCATGAATGTCACCACTGGGGATGAGTACATCACCCAGCCCCAGTACTTTATTTTTATAATCCAGATACGCCATAACAATCGGCACATTGGCACCGTGTGCAATATGATAAAAGCCGGTTTTCCAGCGATCCGTTTTGGAACGAGTTCCTTCCGGCATCAGGCCCAATATAAACTTCTCTCTATCAGCAAATAACTTAATATTTTTCTGTATAAAGCCCGTGGTTTTTTCACGATCCAGCGGCACACCCCCCATGGCAATAAACATTGGCTTAAATGGCCCCCAAAACATACTGTGCTTGGCTACCCAGTTTATTGGCAACCCCAGGGCCCATTTTGCCAGCATACCCAAAATAAAATCCCAGTTACTGGTATGCGGATAAGCAATCATCACATAGCGTTGAGATTCTGGTACTCTTTCATCCAGTTCCCAGCCTATGAGCTTTAATATCAGTCGACTTACTAATTTCATATAAAAAATTGGGCTCTTTTAAAAACTTTTGGTATTACTGATGGTCTTTATTCTCAATGAAAAAATGATAATATTTGCACGCTAGTGAGAGCGGCTCGCACATATTACACGCCTTAAACATCTTCAATGGAGAAACCTTTGTCGCAACATACGGCTATTTCACAACTTAAAGAATACATTGGCCAGCATATACTCGGCCAATCCACCTTAGTAGACCGCCTAATTATAGCGCTATTAGCCGATGGACACTTATTGGTTGAAGGCGCGCCGGGCCTGGCAAAAACCCGCGCCATTAAAGTCTTAAGTGAAGCGATTGATGGCGACTTCCACCGCGTGCAATTTACCCCGGATTTATTGCCGGCAGATCTAACGGGTACAGAAATTTATCGTCCTCAGGATGGCTCATTTCAGTTTCAAAAGGGCCCGCTATTCCACAACCTGATTCTCGCGGATGAAATCAATCGCGCCCCGGCCAAGGTTCAGTCGGCTTTATTAGAGGCCATGGCCGAACGACAGATCACCGTCGGCTCTGTGACTTATCCACTACCTGAGCTGTTTCTGGTTATGGCAACGCAGAACCCATTGGAACAGGAAGGCACCTATCCACTACCCGAGGCGCAGCTAGACCGTTTTTTAATGCACGTATTCGTAGATTACCCCAGCGCCGAAACGGAGCGCGAAATACTCCGCCTGACACGCAGTGAAGCAAGGCTCGGGCTGACTGAACCAGCCAAACCATCCGTAACGCTTTCGCAAGAGGCCTTATTTGCCGCACGAAATGAAGCCCTCGACGTTTACATGTCTGATGAACTGGAAAGCTATCTATTAGAGCTGGTACTGGCGACGCGTAACCCCGGACGCTATGACGAAAAACTCGCTGGCTGGCTGGAATACGGCGCCTCACCCCGTGCATCTATGGCACTAGATCGCTGCGCCAGAGCACATGCCTGGCTGGCTGGCCGAGACTTTGTTGGCCCGGAAGATATTCAGGCGATGGCTCATGACGTGCTGCGTCATCGCATTATCCTCAGCTTTGAGGCAGAAGCGGAGGGCATTGGCAAAGATCAGTTCATTAATGAGCTGATTGCTCGCATTGCAGTCCCTTAATGCCCAAACAAGATTTACCCGCAGATGACGTCACTCGCATTAGCCAATCAAGTCTGATTGGCCTAAACCGTGATGCTCGCCAGCTACCCCTGCGTTCCAACAACATTCGTGCACAATCAAACGGCCAGTACCTGTCCACCTTTAAAGGTCGCGGTATGGAGTTTGATGAATCGCGCCCCTATCAACCGGGTGATGATATTCGCGCCATGGACTGGAAAGTCACAGCACGTACCGGCAAGGCACATAGCAAGGTATTCCGTGAAGAGCGCGAGCGCCCTGTTTTGCTGTGGGTAGATTATCGCCAGCCGATGCATTTTGGCACACAACAGCATTTTAAATCCGTATTGGCCGCCAAGGTTGCGGCCCTGCTAGCATGGAGTGCAGCGCATCATGGCGATCGCCTGGGCGGCTTAATTTTTTCCGAAAGCGCACACATAGAACTCCGACCCAGCCGTGGAAAATCAGCCAGTTTACATTTTATAAAACAACTCGCACAACACTCCGCCTGGCAACAAGATGATGATGCCGCTGCTGAAACACACAGCGCCGCGGATTCACTCGGTCGTTTACAACAGGTTAGTAAGCCGGGTTCGCTGATATTTTTAATCAGTGATTTTCGTAATATGGATAAACTCGCCTGGTCACGTTTGTCACAGCTAGGTAGAAATGCAGATGTGGTCCTCATTGCATTACACGACCCATTAGAAGAACAGCTTCCCCCTGCCGGAATTTATAAAATAACCCACGGTGATGCCGAGCTAAACCTGAACACCTATAACAAACAGCAGCGCAACGAATATCGGCAGCGTTATCTGGCACAACAGGAAACATTAAAAAATCAATGTAGAAAACTGAGTATGCATTTTATTAGCATTTCTACACAGGACGATTATTTAGCAACATTACAAAAAGGCCTGGGCCTGTTTCCAGCGAAGGCCAGGCGCGCAAAATGAATGCTCCCGCGATGAACGAACTGCCATTACGTGACATACATTTACCCGATGCCGTCAGTTGGTGGCCACCCGCGATTGGCTGGTGGTTATTGGCCATCATTATTGTGGCACTCGCCTATGGCATTTATAAAATTATTAAAATACAAAAACACAAACAAAAAACCGCTTATAGAAAAATGGCACTTAAAGAACTCAAGCTTATTAAGGCCAAATTTTCCGGGCAACCAGCGAGCGTTGAATGCCTGCGTGATATTTCGCAATTACTACGCCGTATAGCCTTAAGTTATCTGCCCAGAGAAAAGGTCGCCAGCCTGACCGGCACACAATGGGTGTCGCAACTCAATCACCTTGCTCAGCAGGCTACATTTACGAGCACACACACCGAACTTCTGGTGCATGGCCCATACCGACAAGAATTTGATTTTGACCAGAACGAATTATTTACAAGCTGTGAAAACTGGATTAAGCAATTACCGGCGCAACCCATAAATTCAGGTGAACACTGATGTTCATTGATAATTTAGAATTCGTCTGGCCACTGGCCTTTTTACTTTTACCGCTACCTTTGCTGGTACGATTTTTAGTCCCTGCAAGTAATAAAAATCAGGACATTCCACTACACGTTCCCTTTATAGATGACTTCAACTCCATACAGCACAGCCAAAGCTTTGTACATAAAAATAAATGGCTCACTATCCTCGCAGGCATCGCCTGGTGTTTATTAATAATTGCCACCGCCCGCCCACAATGGCTGGGCGAGCGAGTAGACATCCCGATTAGTGGTCGTGACCTGATGATGGCAGTGGATTTATCCGGCAGCATGCAGGCCGAAGATTTTGAATTAAATGGCCAGCTAATGAATCGCCTGCAAGCAGTAAAAATTGTTGCCGGTGAATTTATAAAACAGCGCGAAGGTGATCGCATTGGTTTAATTTTATTTGGTGAACAGGCCTACTTACAAACCCCACTTACCTTTGACACTAAAACCATTAACGCCATGCTGCAAGAAGCGCTGATTGGCATTGCAGGTAAAGCCACTGCCATTGGTGATGCGATTGGCCTGGCGATTAAACGCTTACAAAATCGCGATGCCGACAGCCATGTTTTAATTCTACTCACCGATGGCGCCAACACCGCCGGTGAAGTTGAGCCCTTAAAAGCCGCTGAGCTTGCGGCAAAACAGAAGCTAAAAATTTATACCATTGGGGTAGGTGCAGAAAGCCGTGAAGTAGGCGGACTATTTTTTAAGCGCAGAATAAAAAATATCGAGATAGATGAAAAGACATTGCAATCAATCGCCGACACCACCGGGGGCAAATATTTCCGCGCACGTGATATTAATGAGTTGAATAAAATTTACGCATTAATCGATCTGCTGGAACCCGTCGAACAGGAAAGCCAGAGCTTCCGCCCAATACAGGCATTATACTTTTGGCCACTAAGCCTGGCGTTTATTATCGCCGCGTTAATTATCTTGCTACCCTCTTTATCTAAAATGCTATTACAAATAAAAGGCATGCTGCCCAGCAATAGTCATAAGCAAGGCAGCGAATAAAATGGAGCTATTAAACCTCTTACAACAACTCCACTTTATACGCCCCTACTGGTTGCTGACACTAATTCCGGCGGCGCTGCTTATCTGGTTGTATTCCACCACGCAACTAAAAAGCAGAAGCTGGGCATCGGTAATAGATCCACGCCTGTTACCGCATTTATTAAAAGGCACGGCCAGCGCTACGCACAATATAAAAAACCAAACTACCTCCAGCGTATTGTTGTTTGCAATCGCCAGCTGCCTAATCGTTTCACTCGCCGGCCCGGCATTTGAAAAACGCCCACAGCCGGTTTTCAAAACACAATCGGCACTGGTCATTATTTTAGATTTATCCCGCTCAATGGATGCAGGTGATATAAAACCCAGTCGCTTAAGCCGTGCACATTTTAAAATTGACGACATATTAAAACGCCGTAAAGAAGGCCAGACCGCATTAATTGTATATGCAGCAGACGCCTACGCGGTAAGCCCGCTCACCGATGATGCTGCGACCATTGCCGCACAGCTTCCCGCACTGGAAACCGCTATTATGCCCGCACAGGGCAGCCGTTTAGATATCGCGCTGGATAAAGCCGTGGAGTTATTTACCAATGCAGGCCATTCAAAAGGTGATATTTTTATATTGAGTGATAGCGCCAGCCCAATAGATATTAAAAAGGCCAGCGAGTTAAATGCCAGGGGTTTTGCCAGCTCGGTACTGGCCATTGGCACAAAACAGGGAGCGCCTATCAATGCTGGCGGTGGTGGCTTTATAAAAGATAGCGCGGGCTCTATTGTGGTACCCAAACTCGATGATGCTGCAATGCGTAAGCTTGCTCTGGCCGGTGGCGGAAAATTCAGCCTGTTAAGTGCCGACGACAAAGACATTAATCGCTTGCTAAGTAAGATTGATATTAAACAATCGGCTAAAGATAAAAACGCACAACAGGATGCCAGTGGCAATAAATTTAAAACCGATTTATGGCACGAGGAAGGGCCGTGGTTGTTATTATTAGTCATCCCTTTCGCTGCCTATGCATTCCGCCGTGGCCTGGTGTTTGCCTTGCTTATTTTTATTTTACCGCTGCCACAACCCGCGCATGCAGTTGATTTTAATCAACAATGGAATGCACTGTGGAAAAATAACGATCAACTTGGACAAGCGGCACTGCAACAAGGTGATGCCGCAAAGGCCTCCGAGCTATTCAATAATCCCGAGTGGAAGGCAGCCGCTGAATACAGGGCGGGCAACTACGAGCAGGCGATAGATCAACTGAGCAATATCGATACCGCGGATGCCCACTATAATCGTGGCAATGCACTGGCTAAAGCCGGACAACTTGATGAGGCCCTAAAGGCCTACAATCGCGCCATTGAATTACAGGCCGATCATGAAGATGCAAAACACAATAAAGAACTGATCGAAAAATCCAAACAACAAAACCAGCAGAAATCATCTGAGCAGAAAGATGATAAACAAAAGAAGCAAGACAACCAAAACGGTGATAAAAAAGACCAGCAGTCACAACAGGGTGACTCACAGGATAATAAAGACCATTCTCAGCAAAACCAGAATAAAAATCAGCACGAAAAAAATTCCAGGCAGAATAGCGATAAAAAAGACTCTGATGTCGAAAAACAACAGGCCAAAAAACAGGCCGCTGAGCAGCAAGCTGCAGATGAAAAAGAAAAAACCAAATCCGCCAGCATGCAAAAGTCAGAAGATAAGTCGGATGAACTGGATTTAGACCAACAACAAACCCAGCAGTGGTTGAAAAAAATACCCGATGACCCGGGTGGATTATTACGCAGAAAATTTCAGTATCAATATGGCCGTGAAAATCACCAGAATGAAAAACACCCCTGGTAAAAGCGAAGACTCACTTGCTAAACATTAATATAGTGTGAATATATAATATGAAAACATCATCACAGCACCCCTGGATTTTCTATTTATTACTGACTGTACTCAGTCTGTTGAGTAGTAATCTTTATGCCGCCGATATTCAGGTAAAAATAGATAGAAACAGTGTCGAACTTAATGAAAGCTTCACCCTTACATTTGAAGCCAGCGCAGATGTAGATGACGATCCGGATTTCGGCCCATTAGAAAAAGATTTTCAGGTACTCAATAAAAGCACCAGCAGCAATATCAGCATCATCAACGGCAGTTATCAAAAGAGCATGCGCTGGAATGTCACTCTTATGCCATTGCACGAAGGCACTATTATTATTCCGCCGATTAAATTCGGCAGCGACATAAGCCCGCAATACCAAATTAAAATTCGCCCGGTACAAACATCATCCGCCAACTCCAATGCAGAATTTATTTCCGAGCTAAGTATCAGCACACAAAACAGCTATCCACAGGCACAGGTTATTGTTACGCAACGCCTACTTAGCTCAAGCAATATCAGTGGCTATGAATTTTCAAAATTAAAAACCTCTGGCGTGGATGTATCAATACAGCCATTAGGCGAACCCAAGCAATACCAGACGCAACGCGGCGACACACCCTACCTGGTACTAGAGCATCGCTATGTGCTCTACCCACAGGCAGCTGGCACCCTGACCATTGAACCCAGCATTGCCAGCGCACGTATTGCGCTCAACAATAGCTACAACCGCGACCCGTTTCGTAGCAATACAAAAACCGTACGCCGCGCCTCAGAAAAAAGAAGCATAACGGTAAACCCCGTACCCGATAACTTTAATGGTAAGCACTGGCTACCGGCCAACGAGGTACAACTGGTTGAGGCCTTTCCAGAAGGTAAAACATTTAAAGTGGGTGAACCCATTACCCGTACACTTTCTTTATTGGTAGACGGCCAAAGCGCCTCACAATTACCCGAATTTGTTATCCCGGAAATTGATGGCCTAAAACAATATCCAGACAAGCCCGTACTGAATGACACACCCTCCACCGCCGATACCAATGCAGGCATAGTCGGTGCACAACAAATTAAAGTCGCGATTATTCCCTCACGTGCAGGCAGCTTTACCCTGCCTGCAATGAGCGTACCCTGGTGGAATGTAAACACTGGAAAACTGCAAGTTGCAAAAATAGCCGCACGGACCTTTAACGTAGCCGCAGCAAAAGTAAACAGCTCCACTGCCGCACCAACAATCAAGCAAGCCGAGCCGGCGCTTATTGCAAGCCCCACAGAAACTGTACCGGCACCGGTTATAACAACGCCTGAAAAAACATCATCGAGCAGCGCATTATTGTGGCAGATTATTTCTCTATTATTGTTCGTCGTCTTATTAGTCAGCCTGTTTATGCTGTGGCGTGCCAGGCGGAGTATGCAAGCACCCGCAGAAATACCACCCGTGATTAAGCCTTCACTTAAGAAAAGCTATAAGCTACTGGGCAAGGCCTGTTTAGAAAACGATGCCAAACTATGTAAAGATGCTTTATTAAGCTGGGGACAAGCTGTATTTATAGAGCCGCCAGTTTTTTCATTGGGTGATTTGGCCGAACGTGTGGATCAGGTATTAGCTGATAAAATTAATGAGCTGAATACGGCGCTATATAAAAACCAGATTGATAGCTGGCAGTGTGATGGTTTGATTGATTTGTGTAAGGCGTTTGAGAGCGGGATTTTTCAACAAAATGGCCAGGATGATAATAGTGGGCTTGAGAGATTGAATCCTTAGACTATTTTGATGTGTAGCATTTATATTAAATGCACTACAAAGTTGTGCCTATGATTAATTCCTATATGCGGATATTTATGGAAAGAAATAATTAGAATACCTATATCTTTTTAATTGCGTATTAAGACAATTAAACCTGACAAATAACACTTAACTTCTATGCCATTGTTATCTTACATTTTACATATATCAATTTCACTAACACACTGCAACTTCAAGGTTCGCCTGCTGGCGCCTTACTTTTCTTGCAGCAGCAGAAGAAAAGTAAGCAAAAGACTGCCGTTCCCGGTACCTTGCCCTCATGAAAAGCGTATGAGGGTTCCCAAAAATTATTTAAGCGAATATATAAGTGTTTATTATTCTGTGAGTTTAAAGCTTCGTTTCCGGGTCAGCTTGATGCGCCGTCCTGGCTTATCACCCCTCAAAATCACGTCCGTGTGATTTTGCCCCTGGGTAGAAACAATTTTTGGCAAGGTACAGGGAAGTTTTTCGCAAGCCCATAATTTTTTGTAGGGTGGAACAAGCAACGCGGTTCCACCAAGCTTCCATAATTTAAGGTGGATCCACTTCGTTTGATCCACCCTACATTTACTGGCATCACCTTAGGAATTTTCTTTTCGAGAACTGAAGAGATTAATTTCAGCCTGGCGACAAAGGCGAGCAGGCTTTTTGCTTACTTTTTTGGCTGCAGCACTAAAATGCATGGAGCATTTTAGAACATGCTCTGCATGGCCCGAAGGTTGAAAGCCAGGAATGGCTTTCATAAAAAAGTATGTCGCCAGCGGGCGAAACTTAGACGTTCAGCAAGTAACTAAGTGTGTACCTGAAACAAACAACTAACACCCAAACTATTACCACCACACCGTATAAACACTTATAATCCCCCATCCATTTTCTGATACAAGCCATGCATAAAAAACTCAAAACCTACGCAAAGACCCTCACGCTATTTTCAGCACTTGCCACACTGGCTATCTGTATATATGCCTTTAGCGCGAATTACACCGCCGCTGCCATAGCCACCATTGTGTGGTTTGTTTCACCTTATGCCTATTTGGCGTTTGTAATTAATCTGCTGGCGACTAAACACACCACGCTTGCGGCTATGACTATAAGTATAGCTACTTGTTTTTATGGCTTATTCACATTAATTGATGCAGTGTTTGTTTACCCCATTACCGATGCTACAACCATTCATGTAAACTCACCTTTATGGCAATGGGCAATACTCCTTATACTTACCCTGCCTTTAACACTACTAAATAAATTTAAGAACACATAAGACACCCATGAAAATAAAACCCTTAGTTGGCATCGGCCATATTGTGCTTGGTAGCACGAAACAGACACTGTTTGATTTACTTGGTGAGCCCGAGTCTTCGAGCAGTGATGAATGGCCTGACGGGACTATTTCAGAGGCATGGATGTATCCAGAGCTGGGCATTGTGCTTAATTTTGATTCCGATACAGATTACCGTTTATCTACCATCACCATTACTGCGAAGGATGCAGAGCTGGATGATATTAAACCCATCGGTTTAAATATAAATACACTGATCGAAAAGCTGCCGTCAATTGTGCTCGATGAGGACTTGAGTGAAACTACAAAAGATTACGTTTGCCAGGAAACAGAGATATCATTCTGGGTTGTAAACAATGTGATAGAGCATGTGACATTATTCCCTCAATACGGGGCAGATAACATGCCCGTGTGGCCGTGTTAATATCACAATAAATATGTCGCCCTCACTTCAGCCGCGACCATATAACAATTAAAAAATACACAGGGACTATTTATGAATACTATTTTAATAACCGGCAGTAACCGTGGCATTGGTTTAGAGCTTGTTAGACAGTATGCAGATGAAAACTGGCATGTATTCGCCTGCTGCCGCTCACCTAAAGATGCAAGTGCTTTACAGGAACTTGCCGGTTCAAAAGATAATATTTCAGTACATGCACTTGATGTAAGCGACTCACAGCAAATTGCCGCTTTAGCCAGTGAACTGAAAGACACCCCCATTGATATTTTATTTAATAATGCGGGAATTTATGGCCCGTACGATGCAAACTTTGGCAACACAGATGAGCAACAGTGGCTAGAGTGTTTCAGCATTAATACGATATCGCCAATGAAAGTAACAGAGGCCTTTGTTAGCCACGTAGCCAATAGTCAGCTTAAAACCATTGCAAGCATGAGCAGTAAAATGGCCAGCATGGCAGACAATGGTTCCGGCGGCAGTTATTTATATCGATCGTCAAAGGCTGCATTAAATGCGGTGATGACCAGCGTTGCCATTGACCTTAAGCCACGGGGAATTAAAGTTACAATCATGCATCCAGGCTGGGTAAAAACGGATATGGGCGGGCCTAATGCTGAGATCAGTACGCATACCTGTGTAGCTCAGCTCAAAAAGATACTTAATGAACTAACACTGGAAACCAGTGGTAGCTTCTTTGAAATAGATGGTTCCATTATTCCCTGGTAATAATAAGAGCTTATATTACTTTAAACCCTAATAATATCAGCCAATATATGACTACAGATTTTTAGCTTTTCTTGGCGATGTAATCATTATAATTTTTTTCATAATCATTTAAGTTTTCTTCCAGTACTTTTTTATACTGGCTGGTGAAATACTCTATAGCTAATTCTTTGTCTTTCACTAAGTCAGCAACATCTTTTGTTTTTGATGCAAACATAAAGGCATTAAAGCGTGCCGCCGAAAATAAAATTGACGTACTAACCTTGCCATTATTGTGTTTATCGCACTGCGCATTTGCCAGATTAATAAATTCATCTGTCATATCCCAGAACTCCTGATCTCTCTCTTCTTTACTCATAATTCTCACTTAAAAATATCTGTTAAAAAACCGCGCAACTATACCACTTATTAGGGTGTATCCTATACTGTATAGTATTTCTCTAACATATATAACACACTAAGATGACCACACGCATCGGCATAATCAGTGATATTCATTCGACGCTTGCGCCTCTTCAACAAGCGATGAATATTTTTGCGCGGCACAATGTTGATTTGATCATCTGTGCGGGTGATGTCGCAGGTTATGGCGAGGACGAATTAATTGAGGTTATTCATACTCTAAAATCTCATAACTGTATTACAGTCTCAGGCAACCATGATTATTTACCCGATCAGCTAAAACACTCTGTAGATGCCGATTTTATTAATCAGTTTTTTAATAAACTGCCTCTCTACATATGCCTGACGGTAGAGGGAAAAAGTATTTATGTTGTACATGCTCATCCACCTGATTTTCAACACGGCGGCATCAAGCTACTTGACCCACTGGGCAATATCTTTCCTCACCGATTAGATGCATGGAATGAAACACTTAAAGACTTTAATTATGATGTATTAATTATTGGTCATACGCATCAGGTATTTAATACGCTTATTGGAGGCGTTCAGGTTATTAACCCTGGAAGTTCTCAGTTCAATCACAGCTGTATGATTTTAAGTCTGCCTGATATGCAGGTTGAGACATTTGCATTGTGTGACAAAGAAATTATAAAAACCTGGAACTGGGGATTATTTTATCGTGAAACTTCGCAAGAATGAGCGAGTATTAAACTAGCCACCCGTATATGACATAAAGCGTAATACTTTTTCTGGGTTTTCATTAAACTCATGTTTTTCAGGTTTGAGATTAATCGCCGTTAAAATAGCCTGTTCTAATTCTTCATCTGAAATACCTGCACGCAATAATGGGCGCAGCTCAAAGTTATCTTCCTGCCCTAAACAGGTATATATAGTGCCATCAACGGATAAACGAACTCGATTACAGGTTTCACAGAAGTGCTGCGATAACGGCGTAATAAAGCCTATATTAATATCGGTGCCCACAACATTCATATATCGCGCCGGGCCACCACCTGGCATAACGCCGGGCACTAGATCAAAACTTTTGGCAAGACGCGCTTTAATATCTTGCAGGTTCACAAACTTTTCCGTTGCCTTACGTCCCATATCGCCCACTGGCATGGTTTCTATAAAACGTAGCGTAAATCCATGGGTCGCACAAAACTCAACCATGCTTTCCACTTCATGGTCATTCACATCTTTCATTAATACCATGTTAATTTTTATGGGACTCAAGCCAGCTGCTTTTGCAGCCATTAATCCATCAGTTACTTTTTCTAACTTTCCGCCGGTGAGTTTTTTGAATGTTTCGGCATTCAAACTATCAAGGCTCACATTGATACGACTAATACCCGCTGTTTTTAATTCTTCCGCGTATTTGTTCATGCGCGTACAGTTGGTGCTGATTGATAGATCTTCCAGCCCGGGCAATGCCGATAGTCGCTTTGCTAACTCAGGGACATTTTTTCTAACCAATGGCTCACCACCGGTTAAGCGGATCCGTTTTGTACCCATGCGCGTAAACGCAGCAATAACTCTTTCTATTTCATCAAAAGTTAGCCACTCTTCTGGCTCATGAAAATCACGGAAGTGTTTTGGCATGCAATAACTGCAACGCAGGTCGCATCGATCAGTAACTGACACGCGTACGTAATCTATGCTGCGTCCAAACTGATCTACTAATGCTGTTTCTGTCATGGACTGACTTCCTCGCGTAAGTTCTTACGCTTGAATTTGACCCGTTACGAATGAAGCGATCATCTGAGCCCTGAGTTTTATTTGCTCGACAATATTGACGGGGTCGTTCAGCTCAGTATCATTTAATCAACAATACCTGAGTAACGTGGCATGAATCATATAAGATTAATTGAATATTCGCTACACCATACCTTGTAGGGTTATTATTTGAGGTCAACTACCTGGCAAATATAATTGTAATTCCAGGCCCCGTTTGTCGCCTCATGTCTTTATAAAGCCATCCCAACGCTTTTTATTATCACTTCTTTAATTGAAACATTAATCGCCACAAAAACAGATACTTAGCAACAGGCGCTATATGCCGACTTGTAACTTCCCAGCTATAAAGCCCGCCACATCGAGCTTTGACGCCATGTGAACTCTGCCTTTATATGCTATATCACTACTCCTTTTGCCAATAATCCCTATTAGGGCAGGTATTAATTTTAATAATCCAGCATATAAGAATTTTATGATTCGCTTAACAAAGATGATTAGCATTATTGATCTCAGTCAATATAATGCTCTGTCACTTGTAAGGGCAGGACCGAAGTATGACAACAAGCGTGATACACGACGCGACCAGGCAACCCGCAGGTCATGTCGAGACTAAAAATACTACTTGTTACATGTGCGCGTGTCGCTGCGGTATCCGCGTTACATTGCGCGATAACGAAGTACGCTACATTCAGGGTAATCCAGACCACCCATTAAATAAGGGTGTTATATGTGCTAAAGGCGCTTCAGGTATTATGAAGCAGTACTCGCCTGCACGCTTAACCAAACCATTAATGCGTAAGCCGGGTGCAAACCGTGGCGATGCTGACTTCGAAGAAATTTCGTGGGATAAGGCATTTGACATTATGGAAGATCGCCTGGCGAATATTCGCGCGACTGACCCTAAAAAATTCACCCTAATTACTGGCCGTGATCAGATGCAGGCGTTAACCGGTATGTTCGCGAAGAACTACGGCACGCCTAACTACTCTGCACACGGCGGATTCTGCTCAGTCAATATGGCGGCTGGCATGATCTACTCTATCGGTGGTTCCTTCTGGGAATTCGGTGGCCCTGATCTGGAACGCTCCAAGCTTTTCATTATGATCGGCACCGCAGAAGATCACCACTCTAACCCAATGAAAATGATGCTCTCCAAGTTCAAGCGTAATGGCGGCCGCTTCATTTCTATTAACCCTGTACGTACGGGTTACTCTGCGATTGCAGATGAATGGGTGCCAATCAAGCCGGGTACAGATAACGCGCTTATTCTTGCCATTGTGCGTGAGTTAATTGAAACCGGTTTATACGACCGTGAATTTGTTCAAGACTATTCAAACGCTGGCCAGCTGGTTAATTGCGATGAGTCGTCTGCCGATCACGGCATGTTCGTGCGCATGAAAGATCATGAAAACGAAGAAGGCTGTTTCGATCACCAGAACCAGATGTGGTGGGATCGTCACACCAACAAGGCGGTGCGTACGCATACTGAAGGCACTGACCCATTCTTATTGGGTGAGTTCACGCTTGATGACGGCACACCGGTTAAGCCATCGTTCCAGTTGCTGAAAGAATCGGTTGAAGAGTACACCCCTGAGTGGGCCTCATCTGTAACCGGTATTCCGGCTGAAACCATTGTTCGCCTTGCACATGAAATGGGTATTGTGGCACGTGATGAAAAAATCGAGCTGCCAATAGCCTGGACTGATACCTGGGGTCGTGAGCATGCATCGGTAACAGGTAACCCGGTTTCTTTCCACGCAATGCGTGGCCTGGCTGCACACTCTAATGGCTTCCAGACGATTCGTGGCCTGTCTATATTGATGTCTATCTTAGGTACAATTGATCGTCCGGGTGGTTTCCGTCATAAGGCACCGTTCCCACGTCCGATTCCACCTTGTGCAAAAACACCTAAAGGCCCAGAAGGCGTTAAGCCAAATACGCCATTGGGTGGTATGCCTCTTGGTTTCCCTGCTTCACCGGAAGATTTATTTATTGATGACGAAGGTGAGCCGGTTCGTTTAGATAAGGGTTTCTCCTGGGAATTCCCATTGTCGGCACACGGTATGATGCATAACGCGATAACCAATGCATGGCGTGGCGACCCGTACAAAATAGACACCATGATGATCTTTATGGCGAATATGGCGTGGAACTCATCGATGAACACCAATGCCATTCGCGATATGCTGAATGACAAAGACGAAGACGGCGAATACAAGATTCCATTCCTGATTGTGGCGGATGCCTTTCATTCTGAAACCGTCGCCTTTGCTGACCTGGTTCTACCCGATACCACCTACCTTGAGCGTCACGATGTGATGTCGATGCTGGATCGTCCTATCTCCGAATATGACGGCCCGGTTGACTCGGTGCGTATTCCGGTTGTCCCACCTAAAGGTGAATGTAAGCCTTTCCAGGAAGTATTAATTGAATTAGGTACGCGTTTAAAGCTGCCTGTATTTGTTAATAAAGATGGTTCGCGCAAGTATCGCGATTACCCGGAGTTCATCACCAACTTTGAAACCGAGCCAGGTTCTGGTATCGGCTTCCTTGCTGGATGGCGTGGTAAAGGTGGCGAGAAGTTCATGAAAGGTGAACCGAATCCGAACCAGTGGGAAATGTACGAAAAGAACAACTGCGTATACCAGTATCACTTACCGGTTTCTTACCAGTACATGAGGAACTGGAATCAGGGTTACTTAACCTGGGCACAGGATCATCGCCTAACGCGTTACAATGAACCAATTAACATTCATATTTACTCTGAAATTTTGCAGAAATTCCGTTTGGCAGCACAGGGCAAGCGTCCTGGTCGTCAGCCACCTGAGCATTTACGCAAGCGCGTTGAAGAACACTTCAACCCACTGCCATTCTACTCAGAAACGCTAGAAGGCCAGTTAACGGATACACAAAAGTACCCGCTGAATGCGCTCACACAGCGCCCAATGGCGATGTATCACTCATGGGATTCGCAGAATGCCTGGTTACGTCAGATTCATGCGCATAACTATATGCATGTTCACCCATCACTGGGCGACAAGCATGGCTTTAAAGATGGAGACTGGATTTACGTTGAGTCAATGCACGGCAAAGTACGTTGCATGGCACGTTTCTCTGAAGCCCTGGAGCCAGGCACGGTATGGACCTGGAATGCGATTGGCAAGGCAAAAGGCGCATGGAACTTAAGTGATGACGCAAATGAATCACAACAGGGTTTCTTGCTGAATCACCTGATTGCAGAAGAGCTTCCCAAGAACGCATGCGGTGATCACATCTCTAACTCTGATCCAGTAACAGGTCAGGCTGCATGGTATGACGTACGTGTACGTGTTTACAAAGCAGAAGACGATGCAGACCATACATTACCGCAGTATGAATCAATGAAAGTTTTACCTGGTATGAGCATACGCCGTAAATGGCTGGGCTTCTTTGCCGGTAAGTTTGACAAGAAGGGGGCTAAATAATGACCCAGCTAGCTCTGATAATTGACCTGAATGTATGCGTGGGCTGTAGTGCTTGCGTAACATCATGTAAAGAATGGAACACATCTGGTCCCGCGGGTTTCATGTCTGACGACAACCCATACCAGAAAGATCCTAACGGTACGTTTTTTAACCGTGTACAAACCTATGAAGTTGGCGAGTTTCCTAAAACAGAAACCGTTCACTTTCCTAAGTCCTGTTTGCATTGTGAAGAACCACCTTGTGTACCTGTATGCCCAACGGGCGCAAGTTACAAGCGTGAACTAGACGGTATTGTTCTGGTTGATTACGACAAATGTATCGGCTGTAAGTACTGTTCGTGGGCCTGCCCATACGGTGCGCGTGAAATCGATGAACATCAGAAAGTAATGAAGAAATGCACACTGTGCGTGGATCGTATTTATGACGAAGCACTACCAGAGTCTGAGCGTAAGCCCGCTTGTGTATTAGCATGTCCTACCAATGCGCGTTTATTTGGTGATGTACATGATCCTGATTCAGAAGTTTCTGAAATGATTCGTGAAGAAGGTGGTTACCAGCTAATGCCTGAGTGGGGCACACAGCCATCTAACCATTACTTACCACGCCGTAAGAACAAGATCACTATCCATAAGGATGAACTGATCCGTGTTGATAATCCGCTCAATAAAGAGCAGAAACAACATCACGAACCAGTTAATGCACCCACACTGGAAGATAACTCATATAACTAAGTTTTGGCCTGCACTCAACACCGACAGGTATTGAGTGCAGCCTGATGCTTCTTATATGTTTATGTGAATTATATTAATTTAATTAGGAGAGAACGATGCATCCCGCATTTTCTGTCATATTTTTAACAACACTGATTGGCGCAGCACAGGGCTTATTCCTTGGTCTGTTTTCAACTCAGTTATATTCAGAATTAAATATTTTACCGAATGTAGCTGACTCCAACTTTTACGGTATTGGCGCAGTAATTTCATTATTACTATTAGGTGGTGGCCTGATTTCATCATTCTTCCACCTGGGCCACCCTGAGCGCGCATGGCGTGCGGCAACAATGTGGCGCACCTCATGGCTTTCACGTGAAGCACTGGCGCTACCTCTTATGATAGCGGCGGTATTTTTATACGGTGCAATTCATTTAGGCGGTTACGATAGCATTGCTTACACTCATGGCGATATAAAGCTGAGCGCCAGTTTGTTCGCCGGTATTTTTGGTGTATTCGCTACGTTTACACTGTTTATTTGCACCGCTATGATTTATGCCTGCATTAAGTTTTTACAGGAATGGTCTAGCCCGTTAACCGTTATTAATTACATACTGTTTGGCACAGCGTCTGGTTTTGCCCTGGCAACCGCATTAGCGAGCTACTTTGGCTTAACTGAGCACACCTTGTTCCTCGGTAACTGGGCGATCATACTGACTGTTCTTGTGTTCCTGACTCGTTCGGCTTCTTTATATAGAAACAGCCGTATCAAGTTCAAGTCATCTGTTCAGTCTGCTATTGGTATTCGCCATAATAAAATTGTACAAAAATCACAAGGTGCAATGGGCGGCTCATTTAATACCCGTGAGTACTTCCATGGTAAAACTGCCATGTTTCTAAAATCAGTTAAGTATATTTTTATGGTGCTGGTATTCCCGGTTCCATTAATTCTACTTTTCTCTGCTGTAGAGTCATCTAACACGGGCGTTTTGTTTGCTGCATTTGCAATTCAATACATCGGTTTGATTGCTGAACGCTGGTACTTCTTTGCGCAGGCAAATCATCCACAAAATATTTACTACCAAACGGTATAAATATTTTTAAAAAAACACTGCCTCGTCTATTAAATGAGATGTGGCCGTGTTTTTTTTCGCTTGCTGTTTGTGTATGATTCAATCCACGCTTACAATGTACGCAAACTATTTACACCAAATACACCTATTGCTCAGGAATAAATATGCTTAAAAAACTCGCTCTACTGATCACCGTAATTCCCCTTTCTTTTCAGGCTGAAGCACGTGGCATTGACCTGAAGCTGGCGAATAAAATGGCTGAGATTGTCTACCTTACTGAATCTTCTACCTTCGGTTACGGCGGTGCTGATATCGGTATAGGCTTCCTGTTTACTGAAAATGATGACGTACAGTTTAATGGCCAAATGATGATTAGCGGCAACCCCGCCGGTAACAACCAGGCCTTCCAGTTTGGTGTTGGCGGAAAATTAACTTTCACCGCGGTTGATGCCAGCGATGAGGAGTTTGGTGCTCTCGCGATCGGCGGTCAATTCCGCTATGTAATTCCTGCTGCTACACCTGTTGCGTTTGTAGCCGCCGCTTATTTCGCGCCCAGCATCACCTCATTTAGTGGTGCCGACAAGTATACTGAATACCGTGTTGCCGTTGAAATAGAAGTAACCCCTAGCGCGCGCGCCTACTTAGGTTACCGCAATGAAGAATATGAATTTGAGTCAGGCGGTAAATTTGAATTAGATGACAATGTTCATATTGGTCTTAAATTCGAGTTTTAAGCGCTCTTCACTGTAGGCTCACTTGAAATAAAAAAAACCCGCTACTGCGGGTTTTTTTATTTAACTCAGAAATTAGCCGTTCAATTAAAACTCACCTGATGCCTGTAAATCGGCATGGTAGGAAGAACGCACCATCGGTCCACTGGCGACTTGAGCAAAGCCCATTTCCTCGGCTATTTCTTTATACTCATCAAACTCTGCCGGTGTCACAAAACGCTTAACCGGCAAATGGTGCACACTCGGTTGCAAATACTGCCCCAGTGTTAACATGTTTACATTGTGTGCGCGTAAATCTTTTAACACCTCAATTACTTCATCTTTTTCTTCACCTAAACCCAACATTAAACCAGATTTGGTTGGCACGTCTTTACAGGCATCACCGAAATTTTTTAACAAATCCAGCGATCCCTGGTAGGTAGCTCCGGGGCGTGCTTCTTTATAAAGCCGAGGTATGGTTTCCAAATTATGATTAAATACATCCGGTGGTGAAATCTTTAAGATTTCTAAAGCCACCTCTACTCTGCCACGAAAATCCGGCACCAGAGTTTCAATTTTTATACCCGGTGTAAGCTGGCGGATTTTTTCTATACAATCTACAAAATGCTGAGCGCCACCATCCCGTAAGTCATCTCTATCAACCGACGTAATAACCACGTACTTAAGCTGCATAGCATGAATTGTATCTGCCATATTTTGCGGTTCATCGACATCTAATGGCAAAGGGCGGCCATGGCCTACATCACAGAACGGGCAGCGACGCGTACAGATTTCACCCATGATCATAAAGGTTGCCGTGCCGTGCCCAAAACATTCACCCAGGTTTGGACAAGATGCCTCTTCACAGACAGTAAACAACTTTTGCTCACGAAGAATTTTTTTAAGGCGTTTCACATTCGGGTGCGTGGGCGCCTTAGCACGTATCCATTCAGGCTTACGCTGCACTACTTCGGTTTTGACAATTTTGACCGGTATGCGTGCTACTTTTTCAGCTCCGGTTTGTTTAACGCCGGCAACGACCTTTTGTTTACTCATGTTTTTAAATCACTATTTTTATTAACTGAAGTGTTGTTAGCTAAGTATAGGCATAGCGAATATTACTCATCAAATTGATGCTCACTAATATTCACAATATTTAACTGCATACACAATTCTTTCATAAGCAACCATGTCGCTTGCTGCATACCCAAACTTCGACCCAGTTTTTTTAAACTGGTCACCTGTAACCCAGAATAACCGCAGGGGTTTATTCTATCAAAGTCCGCTAAATCCATGTCCACATTTAGACTAAGCCCATGATAACAACCGCGCTGCTTTACCCTTAAACCTAATGCAGCTATTTTTTCACCATCGACGTAAACGCCAGGCGCTTTAGGATCTGCATTTGCTTCTATACCTTGCCTGGCTAAAAACTTAATCACTGCTCTTTCCAACGCTGTGACCAAGTTTCTCACACCCATATTTTTGCGTTTTACATCTAACAACACATAGGCAATTAACTGCCCCGGCGCATGATAGGTAACCTGACCACCTCGATCAGATTGAATCACGGGGATATTCTCAGGATTGAGCAAATGCTCTTCTTTGCCATTCGTGCCCAGAGTAAATACAGGATTATGCTGTAACAACCAAATTTCATCCGGGGTATTTTCATCCCGCGTAGCGTTAAACTGCTGCATCTTTTCAAAGATGCTTTGGTAATCTTGAATACCTAAATGTCGGATGATAGCGAAGTGCTCTAAGGCTTGTGACATGATGTAAGTCGATCTATAGCATCTTCACTAGAATGAAAATGATGTAAAGTTAAAGGCAGTATAAAACATGCTCGCAGCTTGTCAGCTCTAAATATATTGTATCCAGCTGACCTTTACTCTGCGCCGTAAAGGTAATAGTGATACTGGTATATTTACCATTACTGCTTTGGTTAAATTTAACCGCACCTTCAATTAAATCCTCTACATGACGATTTATTATTCCCAGTACGGCCATTTCAAGCTCGTCTCCTGTTTTCCCCATGGCTTTAATAGGAAATTCACAGGGAAACTCAAACAAGGTTTCCTGCTCTTCATCGTAATAAATATCTTTAACTGGCTTATCGGCCATCTGGTGCTCCAAAAATTATTTGTTCATCAATAACTTATTGAGCATGCCCGTGGCGAAAGTCTGCCTTATAAGCCTGATAAACATCTATCATACGCTCCCATATGGGGCCAGATTGGCCATTTGCAACGGCTTTAGCGTTTAGCTTAAGCACCGGCATTATCTCTTTTGTTGAGCTTGTAAGCCATATCTCATCGGCGGAAAAAAGCTCATTTTCGGCAATATCTCGTACTTCGTATTTGAATTGATGTTTTTCTGCAAGCTCAAGAATTAGGTCTCGGGTAATGCCTGGTAGTAAACAGGAACTCGTTGGTGGCGTAATGATGACACCGTCTTTCACAATAAAGACATTGCTGGCAGCACCTTCAACGGCCTTTCCATCATTAATTAAAATAGCCTCAGCTGCATTCTGATCATGCGCCTGCTGACGTAAAAGGATGTTACCCAATAAAGAAATTGATTTAATATTGCAGGCCTTCCAACGAATATCATCTAAAGTAACGGCAGAAATACCCGGGCGCAACTCTTCTTTATTAACCGCTTTTATTTTATTCACCATAATAAAAACGGTTTGTGTCACATTTTCTGGAAAGCCATGATCACGCTTTGCTGCTACGCCACGCGTCACCTGCAAATAAATGGATTGATCCTCACTCGGGTTGTCTGTTAATAACCTTTCAAAAATTTCATTCCACTCTCCTTTAGACAGTGGATTATCCAGACGTATTGCATCTAAATTTGTTTGTAAACGATTCATATGTTCTTGCTGACGCAACAAACGACCGCCATAGGCTGGTATTACTTCATATACGCCATCCGCAAATAAAAAACCTCTATCAAGTACCGATACCTTGGCTTCTTCGAGCGGTAAGTATTCGCCATTTAAATACACGACTGACATAAGTTAAATTCCGTTAAAAACTTATTGAAATAAGCGAATAATTTGATCTTTACTTCGCTGTATAAAACTACCTTCATCAATTGAATGCAAGGCTACTAGCGGCTGGCTTGACAAAACCTTACCATCCAGCTTAACCGTCACCAGACCTAGCTGCTGACCCTTCTTAATAGGCGCTTCGATATTTGTATTCACATCCATCACCGCATCTAAATATTTATATTGTCCACGCGGAATAGTAATGAATAAGTCGTGTTCCAGACCCAGGTTTAAATTTTCTGATGCGCCTTCCCAGATACGTGCTGTATTTAAAGATTCACCGGCGCTATATAACTTACTGCTTTCATAAAAGCGAAAGCCATAGCTCAACAATGATTGACTAACATTACTTCTTGCCTTTTCACTCTTCGTCCCTAAAACAACTGCGACTAAACGCATACCTTCACGTTCAGCCGATGACACCAGGCAATAACCAGCCGATTCGGTATGACCTGTCTTAATTCCATCGACACTTTTATCTCTCCATAATAATTTATTACGGTTATATTGTCTGATGCCGTTAAAGGTATATTCTTTTTCACTATATAGTTCGTAGTGCTCTGGAAACTCTCGAATAAGTGCTGTTGCAAGCTTTGCTAAATCAGCTGCCGTAGTAAGATGGTTTTTATTTGGCCAGCCCGTGGCATTTACAAAATTGGTATCCAGCATACCTAAGCCTTGCGCATACTGATTCATATAATCTGCAAATGTCGATTCACTGCCTGCGATATGTTCTGCCAATGCAACCGTTGCATCATTGCCTGACTGAATAATAATTCCATTCAGCAACTTTTCTACACTAATTTTTTTTCCAACTTCAATAAACATTTTTGAGCCTTTCATCTGCCAGGCTTTTTTACTGATCGCCACCTCTTCGTCCATAGACAGACGACCACTTTCAATTTCTTTATAAGCCACATATGCCGTCATCATTTTTGTGATACTGGCGGGCTCAACTTTTTTATCAATATTTTTTGAAGCTAAAACCAAACCACTATTAAAGTCTACGAGTAAATAACTTTCAGCGGCGAGTGTTGGTGGCGATGGCACAGGCGATATTGCACTGGCCGAAATTGAAAAAGAAAATACAAGCATCGACAAGATGCTTTTAATCATTATTTTTTTATTTATCATTTTTTAAATACACTCTTAATATACATACAGGTTCAATCGACAATGACACGTGCCTTATTTAAACCCATACCATTTAAATCATTAATTACTTTATAAGCGAGATCAACATCGGGCAATGGACCAACTCGAACTCTGTATAGCTTCATGCCATCATTTTCTACAACATGCACACGTACGCTTGGAATCTTTTTACTGCGCAAATCGTCTGCCATTTTTTCTGCTGCCAGCTCAGTCCCCATGGCGGCTACTTGCACAAGGATTTTACCCTTTCCATCATGTGAATCCGGAAGAACAACATTATCTGTTTTAAGGTCGAGTGCGGCGGTATTAATAACCCGAATACTCACCGGGCCAGTACCCTTTCCTGAGACACCCAGCTTGCGTGCTGCTGCATATGACAGATCAATAATACGTCCCTTATGAAAGGGTCCGCGATCATTTACCTTAACGATAATTTTTCGTCCATTACCTTTATGCGTAACCTCTACATAGCTAGGCAGGGGTAATGTTTTATGCGCCGCCGTCATCGCGTACATATTGTATGGTTCACCACTGGATGTTTTTCTGCCATGAAATTTAGTGCCGTACCAGGAGGCAATACCTTCCTGGGTAAATCCATTGGCATTTTTCATAACGGTGTAAGTTTTACCTCTCACTGTATATGCTGGCGGATTACCGTAACGACTCAATGGCTCATTAGCAGGCACTGCATTTGGTGTATCATTTTTATGAAAATCATCTGGAGCACTATCAGTTGTTGCACAACTTAACAGGCTAAAACAAAACACCAGCAGCACTGAAATACTGGCTGGATAATAGGCATATTTTTTAAAGCTGATAGTGTTGATAATTAAAAGCCTAATTGCTGTGATATTGTTTAGAAACAGCCTGACTTAATTGATACACCGCCATGGCATACATCGGACTGTGGTTGTACCGGGTAATGACATAAAAGTTATGCATGCCTAACCAATATTCATCACCTTCCTGGCCATCTAATTTTAATAATGTAGCCAACGCTTTATCTGGAAACTTTTGCGTTAAAACAACCCCGGATTTTTTATAATCTGCCACGGGCTTTGACGGCTTCATTTCACGTCCACCTAAAGTTTTTGCTTGCCCTCTAGCAACTACTCGCCCTGCTACTGGCTCGCCATATTTCCAGCCATGTTTTTTAAAATAATTAGCCACACTGCCAATAGAATCCGCAGACCCCGTCCAAAAATCTCTTACGCCATTGCCATCAAAATCTACGGCATAATGCCGGAAGCTGCTAGGTATAAACTGTGGCATACCCATGGCACCTGCATACGAACCGGTTAATTTATTTACATCCAGTTTTTCTTCCCGCACCATCAACATAAACTGTTTTAATTGCCTGCGGAAAAACTCACCCCGAGGCGGGTAATCAAAACCCAATGTTGCCAGGGCATCCAATACCGGATAATTACCCGCACGTTTACCGTAATAAGTTTCAACACCAATAATGGCAACAATAAACTCGGCAGAAACCCCATACTCCTTTTCAGCCCTGGATAACAGCTCTGCATTATCCTGCCAGAATTTCACACCTTTGCTTATACGGCTATCGGTAATAAAAATTTTGCGATAATCACCCCAGCTAAGCACGCCTTCTGCAGGCCTTGCAATTGCTTCCAGCGCTGTTTTTTGCTGTTTTACGCCTGCCATCCATGTATTTAATAGTTTGTCATCAAATCCATGTTCTTTTTTCATTTCTTTTATGAATTGTTTCACGTCTTCGCGCTGACTATAATTAGTATCCGCACTAACTGGCATCCAGCACAACAGTAAAACTGAACTTATTAAACTTTTAATGATTAGCTGTGTTTTCATATTTTATTACAAGCTTCTAGTAATTTACGTTTTCAATTTACTTCGACCATAACCGGCGATGGGAATTCACCGACATCAACATACCAAATCCAGCCATCAGGGTCACCATAGATGTCCCCCCATAACTAATTAGCGGCAATGGTACCCCAACCACTGGTAAAATGCCTGATACCATGCCCACATTTACAAACAAATAAACAAAAAAAGTCAGGCTAAGGCTGCCACCCAACAGTCTTGCGTAAGTGTCTTGTCCATGTACCGCAATCATTAAGCCTCGAATAATAATAAAGGCATATAGCATCAACAAAACAATGCCTCCCATTAAACCAAACTCTTCAGCAAATACAGCAAAAATAAAATCGGTCGATGTCTCGGGCAAAAAATTTAGATGTGACTGACTGCCATTTAACCAGCCACGTCCATATAAGCCCCCTGAACCAATGGCTATCTGGGATTGAATAATATGATACCCGGCACCTAATGGGTCACGCTGTGGATCAAGCAGGGTCATTACTCTACCGCGCTGATAATCATGCATGAAATGCCATAGCACTGGCAACATCGCAGCCACAAACAAACCCAGACCCATCATCAGCCGCCAACTCATGCCGCCCAGAAATATAACAAAAAATCCGGCCGTAAAAATGAGCAATGCGGTACCCAAATCTGGTTGTTTGGCGATTAGAAATGTAGGCACTAATATCAGTACAGCTGCCACACCCAGAGTTTTAAATGAAGGCGGCAATGGTTTCTCCGAAAAGTACCATGCCACCATCATCGGCGTCACCAGCTTCATCATTTCCGATGGCTGAAAACGGATAATGCCTAAGTCCAGCCAACGTTGCGCCCCTTTACCGATGTCGCCCATTAGCAATACCAGTATTAACAGAATAACACCTATCGCATACATCCAGGGCGACCAGAACCGCAAGGTTGAAGAGGGTATTTGTGTCACTATTAGCATGACAATCAAGGCCAGGGATATCCGTGTAAGCTGGCGATTAATGAGCTCCATCGATTGATCGCCCGCACTGTATAGCACGCCTAGCCCCGCAAACATTAATAGGCCTATGCCTAATAAAAGGATGGGGTCTAAATGAAGCAATTGCATCAGCCTGACACTAAAGCTAGGACGATAATGCTTATCACGGACATTACTATCAATCATGGTTTACTTTACTTTGTATAGTGTCAAAATTACTGTCCTCAAGTTTACCTATACGAATCCATTCATCTATTACTCTACGTGCTATGGGTGCCGCGACACTACTGCCGTGACCACCATTTTCTGCAATAACCGCGACGACTATTTTCGGATCATCCTGTGGTGCAAATGCTACAAATAAGGCGTGATCCTGTAATCTTTTAGCGGTTGTCTCCTCATCATATTCTGCATCTTGAGCAATCCCGAATACTTGTGCCGTGCCCGTCTTACCAGCCATTTGAAATGGCAGTCGATAACCTGAGCTTCTCGCAGTACCGCGAGAGCCGTGCACCACACTGATCATTCCATCAATTGAATGCTGCCAGTTTGCCTTTCTATTTAACACCACCGCCTCATGCTCTGGCCACGTAGGCACCCGTTTTTCACCACTACTGGATTCATCTATTTGCGCTAATAAATGCGGCTGCAGTCGTTTGCCGCGCATCGCCAAAATAGAGGTAGACGACGCCAGCTGCAAAGGAGTGGTCAGCATGTAGCCCTGGCCGATACCGGTAATTACCGTTTCCCCAGGAAACCATATTTTACCTCTAGCTCGTTTTTTCCACTCTCGTGATGGCAATAGCCCCGAGCGCTCACCGAGCAAATCAACACCTGTTTTTTCACCCAGACCAAATTTATGTAAAAAGGCGTAGATTCGATCTATGCCCATCCGGTAAGCCAACTCGTAATAATAAACATCACAAGATTGTTCAATGGACTTATTCATATCAACATGTCCATGACCTTGTTTTTTCCAGTCACGGTACTTACGGTCATCTGTGGGCAACATAAAGCTACCTTTACAGTCAATTTCTTCCTTGTAGCCAATCGATTTAGACTCCAGCCCACCTAATCCCATCAATGGCTTCACTATAGACCCAGGTGGATACTGCCCCATAATAGAGCGGTTAAATAAAGGCCTATCGGGTGAATCACGAAGTTTTTTGTAATTTTTATAACTGATACCGTGAACAAACAAATTAGGGTCAAAGCTTGGCATACTTGCCATAGCCAATATTTCTCCGGTATGCGGCTGCATTACCACCACGGAGCCGTTATAGTCCTCCAGGCCTTTTTCTGCCACCACCTGAAGTCGCGCATCCAGTGTTAACCAGATATTATTCCCTGGCACCGGCGGTATTTTATCCAGCACACGAAGCTCTCGACCCTGCACATTCACTTCAATATTTTTATAACCAACCAGACCATGGAGCTGGCTTTCATAGTAACGCTCTAATCCCGTCTTCCCTATATGTGTTGATCCCTTATAGTTGGTTTGGTCAACCCGTTTTAATTCTGCCTCATCTATCCTGCCAACATACCCCACTACATGGGCCATGCTTTCACCCATTGGGTAATAACGCCCGAGACGAGCATTGACCTCAACACCAGGGAATCGATGCCGATTAACAGCCAGCTTGGCAACCTCTTCATCTGAGAGCTTAGTGCGTAATGGCACCGCTTCAAATTTATGAGAGCGCTTTAACTGCTTTGCAAAACGCTTTAACGTTGACTCATCCAAATCCACTATACGACCAAGCTCAAACAGCGTTTCTTGCATATTTTTAACTTGTTCAGGAATTATTTCTAATTGATACAGGGGACGATTTTCGGCCAGCACAACGCCATTACGATCATAAATCAGCCCTCGATTAGGTACGATGGGCGAAAGACGAACTCGGTTGTTATCTGAAAGTGTCGAAAAGTGATTGAATTCGAAAAACTGTAAATACACAAGCCGTGACAACAGCACTAGTATTAAGAAAATACTGAATAACCCAGCCACCAGAGCACGCCGCTTAAACAGCAGCGCCTCCAGAGTGTGATTTTTTATAACGGCACGACGTGACATCTAGGTGATTCTAAATCTCCTGCGAATTAATCGGCTGTCTTATTGTATCGCTCGATGCTGCTAAGAATCTCTTCATGCGCCCGCTCAACACCTACCCAATTTTCAACCTTAACCCACTTACCCGTTTCCAGTGCTTTGTACTGCTCAAAGAAGTGAGTGATTTGATTCAGCGTATCGTCATGTAAATCTTGAGGCTTACGCACATCATCATAAAGCTTGGTTAACTGATGTACTGGCACAGCTAATATTTTGTGATCTTCACCGGCTTCATCGGTCATTTCTAACATACCCACTGGGCGACAACGAATAACCGAACCCGAGATCAATGGTACGGGTGTGACCACTAATACATCTACCGGGTCACCGTCCATCGACAATGTATGGGGCAAAAAGCCATAATTACAGGGATAAAACATCGCCGTGCCCATAAAACGATCAACCGTTAACGTACCACTGTCTTTATCTACTTCGTACTTAACCGGCGGCCCATGTGAAGGAATTTCAATAACAACATTAATATCATGAGGGACATCTTCCCCTAATGGGAGATTAGAAAGATTCATACAACTTTTACCTTAAAATATACTGCGTATTTAAAAATCAATTCCGTTTACTGCTACGCTAATGTACAAACCGTATCACTATTTAGCTGCAAATCAGCTGAACGGATTATTCAGAGTTGGCGCATTATATCAAAAAGCCGCATTAGAATACTCGACATATTCTACGCATTGATTAAAATCCAGTAGTATTACACTCAAAAAGGGCTGTTAGGGGACAGAGAATATGAAACTTGTACTACTGGGAGCACCTGGCTCCGGTAAAGGCACGCAAGCCAAGCTGCTTATTGAAAAATTAAATATCCCGCAAATTTCAACCGGCGATCTGTTGCGCGCTGCGGTAGAGGCACAAACACCTCTCGGCAGACAGGCAAAAACCATTATGGATGCAGGTCAGTTAGTCCCTAATGACCTTGTTTTCGGCTTAATTCGTGAACGCTTAAGCAACCCTGACACCATCAATGGATTTGTTCTCGATGGCTTCCCACGCAATGTCGTACAAGCTGCAGAGCTCGACACCCTGCTAAATAGCCTGCTTATGCCGATCCAGAAATCCATTCTGATTGATGTCGACTTTGATGATTTGATGCAACGCCTAACCGGGCGCCTAACGTGCGAAGAGTGCAACGCGGTATTTAATATATTCACCAACCCCCCTTCACTGGGTGAAGAGTGTGATAAATGTGGTGGCAGACTCCACCACCGCTCTGATGACAACGAAGAAACAATTAGTAGACGCCTGCGTGTATACGAAACCCAGACTAAACCCGTTGCCAGCTACTATGCAGAACAGGGAAAGCTTTCTGTTATAGATGGCAAGGGTGACATCAAGAGCATATTCACTAGATTACAGAACGCACTAAAATCCGTTAAATTCATTAATAGTATGCCCAAACCTGCTGCGCCAAAACCAACCGTAACAGTAACTAGCACTCCGCCAGCGGCTGAAGTTGCAACGCCTGCAGTTACCACATTAAATAAAATAAACACTAGCCCTGCTGTGACGGAGAAAAGCCCTACACCTGCAGCAATCCCTGAACCCCCTAAGCCTCAAATTAATCAGCCCGTGCCGAGCCCTGCCCCGGCAGTAACGGCTAAAAAAGCCCCTGCTCGCAAAAAAGCACCGGCAAAAAAAACCACCGTAAAGAAATCGCTTAAGCCTAAAGCCGAACCCAGAAAAGTACCTACCGCAAAGAAAAAGGTGATTGCGAGCAAAAAGAAATCTGTAACAAAAAAACCTGCAGATATAATGCAAACCATGCGTGATAACCTAAAACAGTTACAAGCTGAACTTAAGCAGGTTAACAATGAAGTAGCAGAGACGGAAAAACGTAATGAGGCGTTGATAAACATTGAGCTCAATAAAGATAAGCTGCGAAATCAATTCGCTGTTCAATACCATAAAGACCTGCTAAAAATGCTAAAAAAAATCAAATAATCGCTGTAAATAAGCATTAAGCAACACACCAAAAAAGGCCGCTAGTTTAGCGGCCTTTTTTAATTATCGAGTAATTTTAGAACGCACAAAAATAACGTATCTTATTGTTTTATATTGTCTTTTCAAAGAAAAGGAATATTCGATGCGGTAATAACAGCGATAGTCGTCGACAGCATAACAACACGACGTATAGAAACTAAAAATGCAAGACGGCACTCACAGCTTTCACCTGAGAACGATGTCATGGAGCGACATTTGTCTCTTTAAATTTACACAGGATGCTCACCATGCATTTAAAATATGCAACGGCGCTTCATTTGGCCGCCTCTGTCGGGATAATTTCTCAACCGACACCCGTTATAGCCAATACTCAAAACACAGCGTTTTTTACATTATAAGCTTAGGAAAAGTCTTCCCGGGCAGTCATTTTATAAACTGCAAACATGGATTACCGAATGGAAACCACCCGGCACCAGGGCCACCTACAGGCTACAGGCTAAGCCTTAGACTCTGTTTCTGCAGCATCTATTTCCGCTTTAACCTGCACCATATCCAGGGCTTTCACCTGTTCGATGAGTTCTTCTAGCGCCTTTGCTGGTAACATACCCGCCTCAGAAAACAACACAACTTGTTCGCGAAAAATCATTAATGTTGGAATAGAACGAATTTGAAAATGTGCACCAATGGCCTGCTCTTCTTCGGTATTTACCTTGGCAAACACAATGTCCGGATGTTTTTCAGAGACTTCCTCGTAGATAGGCCCAAATGACTTACATGGACCACACCAGGGTGCCCAAAAATCAATAATAACAATGTCGTTTTCTACAACCGTTTTTTCAAGCGTTTGTTCATTTAATTCAACAGTAGCCACTAGCTAGTCTCCCAATCTATTTCAATTCTATTTAAAATTTAACAAATCTGTAGCCGAAAACGAGTTGTCGTTTTGCTCCATGCCGCAGCCCCATTAAATAAAGCTAGTAAATATTAACATTTTCTTATGTTGCGGTCGATTACCGATAATCAAGTCCATCTCCAGACATTTGCTCAAATCTGGTCTTTAATTGGTATAGATAATCACCGAGCGGTAGATGAAAACTCAAACCAAACAACTTACTCTGATACTAGATCAGGGCTCACATGCCAGTAGAATTGCCGTGTTTGCTGACGACGGTACGCTTTTACAGTCGGCCTCACAAAACATTATTACGCAAAATGATGGCGTTCAATATGAACAAGATGCCAATGCAATACTCGCCTCGTTTCACTCACTATTTCAGCAAATAAACCCTGAATATATCCCTTTTATTATCAATTGTGGAATATGCACTCAGCGTTCAAGCATCGTCGCCTGGCATAAAACAGGTGGGCAACCCCTTTCACCGGTTATTAGCTGGCGCGACTTGCGCTCTCAAGGCTTTATTGAATCGCTAGATTTTGGCGATCAACGTATAAAGAAAATCACTGGCTTACCACTTTCAGCACATTACTCCGCGGGAAAAATGCATTGGTTATTAACTCATGATGACGCGGTTGCTCAAGCCATGCAAAACAGGCAATTATGCCTGGCGCCATTAGCAAGTTTCTTATTATTTCACCTTCTGCAAGATCAACCCTTTGTTATCGATCACAGTAATGCCCAACGCACCCAGCTATTTGATATAGAAAGACTTAAATGGTCAGATGAATTGTTAAGCTTATTCCAGATAAACGTTAACTGCTTACCTCAGTTAAAACCTGTGATTCATCAATACGGTCTTTTAAGCGCGCTAAACATACCCGTCACCTGCGTCTGCGGAGATCAAAATGCGGCCTTGCATGCATACCCTCAGCTTAACAACAACGAGGCCCTCGTAAACATTGGCACTGGCGCATTTATACTCTCGACAGCACGTGAAAAACAGGGATCCAATCAGCTACTCCGCAGTATTGCCAAAAGCCAACACAACACCGCCGACTATATAACCGAAGGCACCGTTAATGGCGCAGGCGCGGCACTTAGCTGGGCACAGAAAAAAATGCCTGAGAAAAATCTATTTAACCACCTGCCTCAATGGTTAAATGAAGTTAAATCCCCACCTCTGTTTATAAATACTGTCGCTGGCATTGGCTCACCCTGGTGGTGCTCAGCAGGCGAGCCCAAATTCATCCCGAACAAAAAAATGCATACAAATGCCCAGCAATATGTCGCCATTATTGAGAGTATCGCGTTTTTAATTTTTAATAACCTACAACAATTTGAACAACCAGCTGAGGCGATTCTGGTAAGCGGAGGATTATCTCAGCTTGATGGCTTATGCCAAAAACTAGCCGACCTTTGCAATGCGAAGGTTTTACGCTACAAAGAATGCGAATCTAGTGCCCGTGGCTGTGCCTGGTTAAGCAAACAAATACTAAAGAACAATCCAATCTGGCATCACCTGCCAGTAGAAAAAACATTTTCACCTGTTAAAAATGTCCCATTATTCGACCGTTATCAACAGTTTGTCGGAGAGATAGAAAAGTACTGCAACAGCAACTAGACTTGTATACATAATATAATTATTTGAGTTAACAACATGGCCATTCCTCATCTTGTAGCGCATCGCGGCTTAATGGAAAGCTACCCTGAAAACACGCTAATTTCTTTAGAATCTGCTTTATTATGTGGTGCAAGCTATATTGAGTTTGATGTGCAATGCACCGCCGATGGTGAGCTTGTTGTATTTCATGATACAGAGCTACTGCGGACGACAGGTATACAGGGTAACCTGTTTGAAATGAGCTATGACGAAATCAAGAATATTCGCGCTCATGAGCCGGAACGCTTCTCACTGGCTTTTTTTAATCAACACATTCCACGCCTAACGGATGTTGTTCAGTTACTCCAAAAATATCCTCGTGCCACAGCATTTATAGAAATAAAAAGCGAGACACTAGAGCAATATGGTACGGCTATTATCATGCGGGATTTACTCAAGACTCTAGACATTATTCATTCGCAATGCGTGATTATTTCATACGACATATCCGCCATAGAATATACAAAAAAGAATAGTGATTTTTTAACCGGTTGGGTGCTGCATAGCTACGATGATTTCAGCCATAAAATTGCAAAAAAAGTGGCGCCTGAATATCTCATTATTAACCATAGAAAAATACCTTACAATACGGACCCCTGGCCCGGCGACTGGCACTGGATGGTGTACGACATTACCGACCCCGAATTAGCACTGCATTATGCGAGTCATAATATTCCATTAATAGAAACCCGCGATGTGCGGAATATGTTTGAACATCCAATACTCGCTCTTAATTTATCATCGGATCAGGCTCATAGATAAATCTACTTTTTCTATGCAAGATGACTGTTATGACATTGTGGTTATTGGTGCCGGCATACAGGGAGCAGGTGTTGCACAGGCTGCCGCAGTAAGCGGATACAAAACGCTGCTTATAGAAAAAAAGCCACATGCAGGCATGGGTACTTCCTGTAAGTCAAGCAAACTAATCCATGGCGGCCTAAGGTATTTGGAAAGTGGGCAGTTTGGTCTGGTTAAGGAATGCCTACAGGAAAGAAGGCGCTTACTAAAAAATGCACCTGAACTAGTAAAACTAATACCCTTTTATATTCCTGTTTATCGCAATAACTCTCGGCCCAGCTGGATGATATGGCTAGGGCTCAGTATTTACACATTATTGAGTTTAAAACCCTTTGAAATTGTAAAGAAAGAACAATGGCCATTACTAGATCACCTAAAAACAGAAAACCTAAATAGCGTATTCAAATACTTTGATGCTCAAACAGACGATCAACTGCTTACCCAGACGGTTGCAAAATCAGCACAAAGTTATGGCGCAGAGTTCATCTATAACGCAAATTTTATTAGCTCAAATTATCAACATAAACTTCATCTAATAAATTATGAGACGGAAAAAAAAGCACACGCTATAAAATCGAAATATATTATCAATTGCAGCGGGCCATGGGTGAAAGAAACACAGGAAAAAATCCACCCCAAATTAAACCTGCCAGCCATTGAGTTGATTTCAGGGTCTCATATTGTCGTTAACATCAAGACAACACAAGGCGCCTACTATCTTGAAACCAATGATAATAGAGCCGTATTCGTTATACCATGGAAAGAAAAGCACACCTTAATTGGCACAACCGAAACGCCATACACCGGCGCAGCCGACAACGTAGTACCAACAAAGCAAGACATCGACTATTTAATTAATGTGTACAATCAAAATTTCAGCTCCAAAATAAGCACTGAAGACATTATTAATAGCTTTTGTGGCTTGAGAGTATTACCAAAAGACAAGTCCTCTATATCCAAAAAATCAAGAGAAAGCCTCATTATAGAAGATAGAAACCACCCTGGATTGATAACATTAATAGGTGGAAAGTTAACTGTATATCGTGCCAGTTCGGAACTTGTAATCTCAAAAATAAATATTAAAAACAAACATCCTAAAAACAATACCCGAGAAGTGAAGCTAAGTATCTGATGAGGCATCTCGATATTGTGTTCTAATAGCGAAAAAGTCTTCTATATTGGAGAAAAACATATCAATCAAAGTCGGATCAAAATGTTTTCCGCTTTGTTCTTTTAATAGTGCAAAAATATCCTCATCAGCCCATGCTTTTTTATAACATCTGTCGGAACCAAGCGCATCGAACACATCAGCCAATGCCGTGATGCGCCCATAAATATGTATTTTATTTTCTTTTAATCCTTTTGGATAACCACTCCCATCCCATTTTTCGTGATGCTCAAGCGCAATTGTGGCCGCCGTGCGTAATATAGGCCGCTCACTATGTTTTAACATGTCATAACCAATAATTACATGGGTTTTCATAATTTCAAACTCTGCAACATCCAATCTTCCTTTTTTATTTAAAATAGAATCCGGAATGCCTACTTTCCCAATATCATGCATCGGCGAAGCCATAGCAATGAGATCGGCCTCATAGTCTTCCAATCCCGATAACTTTGCTAGCAACCTGGAATATTCTGCCACTCGTTTCACATGAAGTCCGGTTTCTCTTGAACGCGTCTCACCAATAGACCCCATAGTGAATATAACTTCTTTTTGTGTTTCAATAATCTCTTGATTTAAAACTTTCAACTCAGCCAGGGCATTGTCAATCACCACTTGTTGCGAGTCTTCAAATGCTTTTAATTTAAGATGCGTTCTAATTCTTGCCATTAATTCTGCCGCATTAAAAGGTTTGGTTACATAATCCTGTGCGCCTGCATCAAAGGCTTCAATCAAACTGTCTTCATCTGTTTTTGCCGTAATGAAGATAACTGGAAGATCATCGCAAAAACTATCTTTTTTGATCGCCCTGCACACTTCATAACCGCTCATTTCTGGCATCATCACATCGAGCAGGACCAAATCAAATTTATCTTCATCAACTAATTCAAGTGCTCGACGGCCATTCGTTGCATATGAAATATCATAATCAGTATCGCCCAATAAGTTAGCCACAACCTGTATATTTTTTGGTGCGTCATCCACAACAAGTATTTTAAATCGTCGAGCCATATCTTCTCCTATCCCTTCAAGCCATGTATCTTTGCAAGCAATATTGTTAACAATCTCTGCGTCGACTCTATATCAAACTGATTATTTGCTTCCCTTAATTGAGAAACCAATTTTTTAAACTCAACCATGCTTTGAGATGTTGCTAAACCACACAAATCTTCTAACAACGCATCAAGTCCTGTAAAACTTCCTTTATTAATAGATCGTGAAATCTCATTCTCGTACTCAGACATTTCAGCTACAAACTCTTCTGTCGCATCCAGCATCTCGCGTTCCAATCTATCACTAAAGCTTTCAACGCCAGAGCTTTCTCTGCCTGAACCCTGAACTTTAAGAAATTTTCGCAGACATTCGTTTAACTTTTTCTTACTTAACGGCTTATATAGCACATAGTCAAAAACGCCTTTTTTCCTGTCCGATCTATTATCCTCCACTACTGATGCAGTTACTGCAATAACTGGAATATCGGAGATCATAGAATCTTGTTTTATCAATTTAGTTGCTTCGATACCATTCATTTTTGGCATCCGAATATCCATCAGTACCAAATCTGGTTTTTTTGACTTAATTAATGCCAATCCTTCCGCGCCATCTGATGCCTGCAAAATTTCAAACGGCTGATCAGCTAAATACTCACCAATAAGACTACGATTCACATCAATGTCATCTACAATAAGTATTGTCGCGGCTTCAAACTTAACTTCGTCAACACTGGCCCCTACGACGATTTCATCATTTTCTACTACGACTTCCGGCGAGCGCACTAGCAATGTAAAACAACTACCTACGCCTTTTCTGCTTTCCAGTGTGATTGTAGAATTAAGATTTTCCGCCAAACGCCCACTAATCGCCAAACCTAAGCCTGCACCACCAAATTCACGTGTATCCTGATTATCCTGTTGCTCAAATATATTGAATATACTTTCCTGATACTCTTTGGCTATACCTATTCCTGTGTCATTCACTTTAATGATTAAGCTATAAAAAATATCACCTTCCGTTGCAATTTTATATTCTGCCTTTATCTTCACTCCACCTTCACGTGTAAATTTCAATGCATTATTCGTTAAATTAAATAATATCTGTCTCAACCTAACTTCATCTGACATTATTGCATTAGGAACTGCTTCATCAATATCCAATTCAAAAGACAAGCCTTTGTCTTTTGCTGTCATGAAAAAAACTTTTTTAATATCGTCAAGCATTTGTCTGACATAAACCTTATCAGACTGAATTTTAATTTTTCCAGCTTCAATTTTCGACAGATCTAAAATATCATTAATTAAAATCAACAAATTCCTACTACCTGACTGTATTGACTTAACGTAACTTTTTTGCCGCTCTGTCAAACCGCTTGTTGTCAGTACATCTGTAAAGCCTATCACCGCATTCATTGGCGTTCTAATCTCATGACTCATATTAGCCAAAAATAAACTTTTAGCCTTATTCGCCAATTCCGCCCGTTCTTTCTCTACTGACAATGCGGCATTTACACTCTTTAATGTACTTGTTCTTTCACTGACTTTTATTTCTAGCAAATCATTTGCCTGCAACAGCTCTTTTCGTGATTGAATTCTTTCTGTAATATCTCTGGCTGAAGCTAAAACCAGTTTATGACCTTTTATATTAACGAAACCCAGCCTGCTTTCTACTGGGATACGTCCACCATTTTTTGTTTTTTGCTCACCTTCTATAAGCAGATTTTTATCCTGCTTCAACTTATCCATGGCTTCGTAAAAACTGGAAACATTATTAATTGCCGTATTAATATCCATAATATTGAGATCTAGGAGCTCCTGCCGCTTATAACCCAGTGTTTCACATGCTGCATAATTGACATCTACAATGCGCCCATCCATCTCCATAATAAATAGCGCATCAACAGACTGCTCCACCACTTCTCTAAATCTGGCTTCAGATTCTTTGAGCTCCATATTCTGTATCTGCAACTGGCCGAGCATTTTATTAAACTCATCAGTCAATACGCCAATTTCATCTTCACTTTCCTTCTCTGCTCGCAAACTATAATCTTGCTGGGCAGTAATTGCAGATGCTGTCTCTGTCAAATGCTCTACCGGCTCAGATATTATTTTTTGCAGGCGTGACGCCAAAATATAGGTCACAAAAAAACCTATCGTTAACGCTGTTATCAACGCTATAACCGCACCATATAAAAACTCTTTAACTAACGAGTCATCTGACTCTATATATATGTAACCAACCAGTTCCTGGTCAATAATTGCATCTTTCCACACATGAAATATATTGCCATTGTCTATTTTATTTTTAATGGAATCATATGTCACATCAACGTCATTGTCCGTAATATGCGAAGCAAACAACTTTTTATTTCTATCAAATAAAATAGCCTTCGTTACCTGTTTTTTTGCTTTCAGAGATGACAGTGATTTCTTTGCTCCTGCCTCATCCTCAAACATTAAATATACAGATGTATTATTGGCCATAATTTCAGCCAATACCTGCATATCGATCTGCTGGATTTCATTAAGACTTATAACCTCTCTGATTAAGATACTACTTCCCACGACAACTAGCCCTGCAAAGCTAACTGACATGGTAATAACCATGAGTTTTTTCTTTATAGACGTTTTTAATAAAAGTGAGCGAATGTATCTGTAAAACTTAGTCATAAATTGCTTTTTTAAAATATGAAGATCATGTTGATCTGCGAATATCGCGCCCTTAGAGAATATAAGCAGCCTGCTTTTTTACTCAGCATTAAAGTATAGGCTATTTTTATTTACCTACTTATTCTAAAATTGCACTCTTTTTTACGTGAGATACATACTATGGCCGACCTTCAAGCCCTTATTTTTGACGTTGACGGTACACTTGCAGACACTGAACGCGACGGCCATCGCGTGGCCTTTAATAAGGCCTTTAAACAGGCAGGACTAGACTGGGACTGGTCGGTAGAGTTATATGGCGAGCTTCTGGCGGTTACCGGAGGTAAAGAGCGCATGGCCTTTTACCTCGAAAATTTCAATACGAGCTTCCCTGTCGATAGCCAAACAGCGGAGCTTATAAAAGAACTGCATAAATCCAAAACGTCCTTTTATACCGAACTACTCGCGACCGGCGCTATTCCTCTTCGCCCCGGGGTTAGACGCCTCATTGAAGAAGCCAGAGCGAATAATTTACGTATTGCCATTTCAACCACAACAACACCAGAAAATGTTACCGCACTGCTGGAGCATGCCCTAGAGGCTGGTTCCAGCGACTGGTTTGAGGTGATTGCCGCAGGTGACATTGTGCCTGCGAAAAAACCAGCTGCTGACATTTATGTCTGGGCTCTACAACAGCTTAAGCTCAAGCCTGAAGACTGCCTGGCGTTTGAAGACTCCGAAAATGGCATAAAGTCATCATTAGGCGCAAAACTAAAGACAGTCATCACAATTAACGACTACACCAAAGACCACGACTTTAGTGGCGCATCGTTAGTCCTTGATAATATGGGCGAACCTGATTGTGCCTTCAATACACTCTCAGGCAATAATTTTGGCGAAACATATCTCAATTTAAAATTATTACAAAAAATTCACGCGACATAATGGTTCCGCTGAAGAGCCCAGTCTATTGCTAAAGGCTGCACTCTTCAGCATCCCATGCATGTTTTCCCCTGATTTCATTCGGTCTTTTCTATGATATTTCAACAAACTCTAAATTTTCATACCGAGGGTCGAGGCAGCATAAATATAAGCCGCCAATTAAATACGATCGTCTCTACTTCTGGCATTAGCACGGGCATCGCAAATATTTTTGTTCGGCATACCAGCGCCTCATTAATTTTGTGTGAAAATGCAGACCCGACCGTAAGACGTGATTTAGAGGCTTTCATGTCTAAAGTAACGCCTGATGGAGACCCTTTATATCAACATACCGATGAAGGCCCCGACGATATGTCTGCACATGTAAGAACTGTGCTAACCGATAGCAGCCTAAGCATTCCTTTCACAAACGGCCAACTTCTACTAGGTACGTGGCAAGGCATATTCCTATGGGAGCATCGAACCCAGGCCCATAACCGCCAAATCATTATCAGCCTCTACGGCGAATAGGACTACTGCTATACTTGTACAAATAGCCATGAGGAAAACAACGATGCCAAGTTCAGCGCCAAAAATTAAAGATGATGAGCTTTATCGCCTTTTAAGAGACGGTAAGATAGAGGAATTCAATACCCGGCACACCAATGGTGAAGACTGTGACTTACAAGGCGCAGATTTTCGCAACGTCGACCTTACAGATCTTAATGCCGACGGGCTTAACCTGAGTGACTGCTACTTCAGAATGAGCAATCTTCGTGGCATCGACTTCACCAACACGTGCCTTGAAGGGGCTAGCATTCATGGCGCGCAAATTTCAGGCGTGCTTTTCCCCGTTGGGCTAGATGCCAGTGAAATACTGCTATCGCTAGAACATGGCACTCGACTGAGATACAAAGGCCAATAGTTCAATGCTCAATAACCCAGACAGAGTGACCATTGAGAAGTTACTTAATCGCCCTGATCAGGAGATTAATTTGGCCCGGGCGGCATTAATGATTGCGCGAATGGAGTACCCTGCGCTAAACATAGACGACTACTTATCAAAAATTCAGCTTATAGCAAAAGAAATAAACAACCGCTTACCTGAAGATGCCAATGCAGCAGAAATTCTTAAACAACTAAATCATGTGCTTTTTGTTGAGAAGGGCTACGAGGGAAACACTATTTCATATTACGATCCTCGTAATAGTTTTTTAAACGATGTCATTGACCGCAAGCTAGGGATTCCCATTAGCCTGTCTATACTTTATATAGAGGTAGGCCAGGCTCTCGGTTTACCGCTTATAGGCGTTTCGTTTCCCGGACACTTTTTAGTAAAGCTCGAAATTAGTGATGGCGCTATTGTGCTTGATCCATATTTTGGTGGCATATCCTTAAATGAAGATGATATAGAAGAACGCTTGCACGAATTTTATGGCCCACAATTAAAAAAATCACGCTTATATGGGGTGCTGGCGAACTGCAGCAACAAAGAAATTATTCTGCGCATGCTGCGCAATCTTCGCAATCTTTACATGCAGGAAGAAAGCTATGAAAAAGCACTACCTATTGCCGACATTTTAGTCAATTTAGATAATGATCTGGCCGATGCATTAAAAGCACGCGCAGCAACCTATGACCAACTAGAATGCCATACCCCTGCCCTCTCCGACTACAGCGCTTACCTAAAAATATCACCTGAAACTCAGGGAAATAAATATATTCGCGCACGCGTGATTGATTTGGCGCAAACTGTTCGCCAGGTATGCTGATAAAAGTCAACCCATACCTTTGACAGCTCATTGCAAAAAAAACTAAAATACGCAGCGAAACCAATGTTTTTATTTTACAAAAACTTACCCAGGCCCTACGTGAGATTACTACAATCACATATTTTATTTAGCGCATTGAGGCTTAGCCCACAATGAGAAAGAAGACCCCACCCAGCGTTCTCAGTTTTTCTGGACTTGACCCAAAATGAAAGGAATAAACTCTCCCATCGTTCTCTGCTTCTCTGGGCTTGACCCTACTGGTGGTGCCGGCATTCAGGCTGATATTGAATCCATTGGCCAGCACGGCTGTCACGCCGCACCTATTATTACTGCAAACACTATCCAGGATACCAAAAACGTTAAAAGTTTTGAGCCTGTAAATGCAGAGCTGATACTAAAGCAGGCGCGAAGCATTTTAAAAGACATGCCGGTGAAAGTAATTAAAATTGGTATGATAGGCTCAGGAGCCGTCGCAGAAGCCATTTATACATTACTTAGACAACATCCGGATATCCCCGTTATTTATGATCCTGTACTATTTGCCGGCGGTGGTTCCAGCCTGGCAAAAAAGAATCTTATTGATGCCGTCAACACGCTGATTATTCCTAACACATATATACTCACGCCAAATATTTTTGAAGCCCTGCATTTGACGAGCCCAAAATTATCACCAGAAAATGCCGCGCAGCATTTAAACAACATAGGTGCACAACACGTTTTAATTACGGGAACACATGCAAAATCAATTAATGTGGTTCATAAGCTCTATCACAAAATGAAATGCATTAATTCATATAAATACAAACGTCTAAACAATGAATATCACGGATCAGGCTGTACATTAGCGGCAAGCCTTGCCGCATTAGTTGCACAGGAAATAGAGCCCATTAATGCCTGCCAAAACGCCCTTGACTTCACTTACAAATCATTACTAAAAGCACAGGCACTTGGTAACGGACAACTCATTCCAAATCGTCACTAACCTTTTCACTTAAAATTTTAAATCGCAAATGAAAAAAATACTGTCTGGTCTATATGCCATCACCGACGAATCATTAATGTCCATTAATGACTTTAGCTCTATGGCTGAAGCCGCTCTTTCCTCTGGTGTAAGCATTATTCAATATCGCGACAAAAGCCATGACACTGAAAAAAGGATTAAACAGGCTCATGAACTAAGGATTTTGTGCGATCGGTACAATGCGCTTCTAATCATCAATGACGATATAGACCTCACCATACTATCGAACGCCGATGGCATTCACATTGGAAAAGACGATACTTCAATTAGAGAAACCCGAAAATACCTGGGCGACAATAAAATCATTGGCGTAAGCTGCTATAACAGTATCGACCTTGCGAAACAGGCGATTGAGGATGGCGCGGACTACATTGCATTTGGAAGTTTTTTTGGTTCAACGATAAAACCGGATGCACCAAAGGCAGAAGTGGAATTAATCAGTTCCATAAAAAACAATTATGACATCCCTGTTTGTTGTATTGGCGGCATTACCACGAAAAATTGCCGAGAACTACTGCGTGAAAAAGCAGATATGTTAGCGGTTATCAGCGAGCTATTCTCATCACAGAATATCCCTGACATTAAAAACAAATGCGCACAATTTTTAAACGAATTTAACACTAAGGACTAATTCTTTTTGGGTGTTTTATAACAAAAACAATCCAGCGTATGGTCATTCACCATGCCAACTGCTTGCATATAGGCATAACAAATAGTTGAACCAACAAATTTAAATCCTCTTTTTTTTAAATCTTTACTCATTGCATCGGATTCAATTGTTGTGACCGGAACATCGGACAGCAACTTCCATTTATTCACCATCGGCTGGTGATTTACAAACTGCCAAATGTAGTCAGAAAATGTTTTATATTCTTGCAATACATTTAAGTACGCCCGCGCATTAACAACCGCAGCGTTTACCTTTAGTCGATTCCTTACAATCTGAGGATTAAGTAATAATGTTTCAATTTTTTTGGGTGAATAATTTACTATTTTCGCTGCTACAAAATTGTCGAATGCCTTGCGATATCCTTCTCGTTTTTTTAAAATTGTCAGCCAGCTTAATCCCGCCTGTGCACCCTCCAGAATTAACATCTCAAATAAATGCCTGTCATCAAAACTGGGCACGCCCCATTCTGTATCATGGTATTGCTGATACAGGGCGTTATCACCCACCCAGGCACAACGAATTATCTGCTTTGTCATCACAACTCCTCTTACACTCCAAATTTCTAGCTTCATGCCCGCCAAACCTAATTAATGAATGGGCCGATGTTTTTCATTGTGAGGCTAATATACAGCCAATTTTTGATGTAAAATAGCCGGCCATTTATAAATTTGCGTATAAATCTGCGTTTATCAGGAACCTCCTATGTCCCAAAAAAGATCTCAGGCCGAACTTTTCAGTCAAGCACAATCGGTTATCCCCGGTGGAGTCAATTCTCCGGTCAGAGCCTTTAAGGGTGTGGGTGGTGATCCGGTTTTCATAGACCATGCAAGTGGGGCCTATATCTGGGATACCGACAATAAACGCTATATAGATTATGTCGGCTCGTGGGGCCCAATGATTCTTGGTCATGCACACCCTGAAGTTATTAAAGCCGTAAAAGATGCCGCTGAAAAAGGCCTAAGCTTTGGCGCACCTACTGCTATAGAAACAGAAATGGCGGAGCGCATTCGCCAACTCATGCCTTCAATTGAATCTGTGCGCATGGTTAGCTCAGGCACAGAAGCCACTATGAGCGCCATTCGTTTAGCCCGTGGATTTACTGGCCGAGACAGCATTGTTAAGTTTGAGGGCTGCTATCACGGCCACTCCGATTCTCTACTAGTAAAAGCTGGCTCCGGTGCACTTACACTGGGCGTGCCTAGCTCCCCAGGCGTTCCTGCATGCCTGGCTGAACACACATTAACACTAGCCTATAACGACCTGGATCAAGTACGCGAAACCTTTGCAGCAGCGGGCGATAAAATAGCCTGCATTATCGTTGAGCCCGTTGCCGGAAATATGAACTGCATTCCACCGCTTGAAGGATTCCTTGAAGGGCTACGTGAAATATGCACCGAACATGGTGCCGTACTTATATTTGATGAGGTAATGACCGGCTTCCGTACTGCCCTCGGTGGCGTGCAATCGATTTATAACATTAAACCAGACCTTACAACTCTGGGAAAGGTTATTGGCGGCGGCATGCCAGTAGGTGCCTTTGGCGGCCGCAAAGATATAATGGAGTTCATCGCACCCACTGGTCCGGTATATCAGGCCGGCACATTATCAGGCAATCCTGTTGCCATGGCGGCTGGCCTTAAAACGCTCGAACTGATTTCAGCAGATGATTTTTTTGCAGACCTCAACAAAAAAGTCACCACATTGGTTGACGGCATTATGCAAAAGGCCGTTGAAAACAATATTCCAATGACTCAAAATATTGTTGGCGGCATGTTCGGCCTGTTTTTCTCTGATGCCGATAAAGTAAGTAATTTTGAACAGGCTACACAATGTAATTTAGAGCGCTTTAAAAAGTTTTATCACGGCATGCTCGAGCAAGGCATCTACCTGGCACCATCGGCTTATGAGGCTGGCTTTGTAAGTTCAATGCACAGCGATGAAGACATACAGGCGACTATTGATGCTGCAGGCAAAGTTTTGGAGACACTATAATGTCTACAACTTGCTACATATATCGATGCTCTGCAAAGCTTGATATGTATATTTATCTGGCCGAAGAAAATAACTTTGACTGCATCGATAGCAGCATTAAAAAGAAACTCGGCACATTGGATTTTGCGATGGCACTGGAAATCAATGGAGATACCAAACTGGCCAAAGAAGACCCACAAAAAATCATCAACAACCTAAAGGCACAGGGGTTTCACTTACAGCTGCCCTCAGAAACACCCATTGAAGAATTAATGGCCCGAATCAATCAATCTCAGGGCGAAATTAAGCTATAGAGTTACTTCTGGTCGCCACGCTAAAAACATGATTATAATAAAACCGTTAATAATTGACTAAGCTTAACTTTCGGTCAATTATTAACTCGCAGCAAACTATTAGCTGTGTCTATATTTACTTTAAATTTACTTTTCTTTTTAGGAACATTTATGATTCGTCTTATTGCTATAAGCATAGTTATTTCTGCTATATCTACAGCCATTGCAACACAACTTTTAAACGCTGAAAATATTGCCACAACAAATGGTTTAATCACTTTAGCAGCCCTCATTTTTATCTCTACCATCGCATCTGCATTAGCAAAGCCTAATGCCGCTACCGTAAAAACAACAAATAATCAAGAAATAAACGAAAATTCTGACAATTCTCGTGAATCAGGAACCGTTAAGTGGTTTAATACGAGCAAGGGATTTGGCTTCATTACGCGAGATAATGGCGATGATGTCTTTGTCCACTTCCGCTCAATTCGCGGCCAGGGTCATAGAACCCTGTTTGAAGGGCAGCGCGTTGAATTCAGTATCACCGAAGGTGATAAGGGGCTACAGGCAGAGGATGTTGCTATCGCCTCATAACGTTGTGACTTTAACGAGCTTAAGGATGAGCCGTTAAATAAAAAATGAATAAAGGTATATGTAAATGTCTGATCGTGAAACAGGAACCGTTAAGTGGTTTAACAATTCAAAAGGATATGGCTTCATTGAGCGCGACACGGGTGACGATGTATTCGTTCATTTTAGAGCAATCAGAGGCGATGGATTTAAAACACTGAAAGATGGCCAGAAGGTTGATTTCAAACTGATTGATAGCCAGAAGGGTTTACAGGCTGAAGACGTTTCCAATACAGAGATATAAATAAAAAAGGCCGGTTATTATTAACCGGCCTTTTTTATTCTTTATTGGATTAAAAACTGCAACGACGCAGCTTTTTTACCTCATTAGCAATTCACTCCCCCCCCCATTTAGGCTGCAGCTCCTGCTTTATGCCCAAATGGTCGAGTACGCGCGCCACCATAAAATCTATAATATCTTCTACCGACTGAGGCTTATTATAAAAACCTGGATTGGCCGGTAAAATCACCGCATTCATGCGCGAAAGTTTAAGCATATTTTCCAGGTGTATATCTGAAAACGGCGCCTCCCTTGGCACTAAAATCAGCAACTTCCGCTCCTTCAATATTACATCTGCGGCACGCTCTAACAAATTACCACTTGCACCCACCGCGATTGAAGACAAACTCCCCATCGAACACGGACATACCACCATTGCATCGACCGATGACGATCCACTGGCAATGGGTGAGGCCCATTCAGACTCCCCACAGACACTTAATTGCTGTTCATCAACCCCATAACGTAGACGCAACTGCTTCGCCAATTCGTGCGTGTTTGCAGGCCACGACAATTCCGTTTCCATACTAATCACCACATGTGCCGCTCGCGTTACTAGCAAATAGACTTTATGTCCATGCGTTAACAACTGCTCAAGTAGACGCACTCCATACTGCACGCCAGACGCGCCGCTAATAGCAACGATGATTGTTTTTTTCTCTGTATCTAATGTCATCACGAACCGCCTTATTTACATCTTAATACTCAACCAGTGCTAATCAATGCATCGAGTATTTTTTGATGAATACCGCCAAAAGCGCCATTACTCATCACAAGTATATGGTCTCCTGGGCGTGCCTGCTCTGCCAATAGATTAACAATATCACTCACTGATCTATGCAACTCTGCAGATTCACCCATTTCATTCACGACAGATTGCATATCCCAATCCACTTCTGCTGGCTGAAACATTAATATTTTATCCGCCTGCTGCAGCGACGCCGCTAATTGTTGCCTATGCACACCCATACGCATGGTGTTAGAACGCGGCTCAAGCACTGCCCATATGCGTGGTGAATCACCTATCGCATCTCTTAAGCCTTTAAGCGTATCGATAATAGCCGTAGGGTGATGAGCAAAGTCATCGTAAAGCGTAATATCATTCACTTCCCCGCTAATTTCCATGCGGCGTTTCACGCCTTTAAAATGTTTTAACGCCTCTATGGATTGCTCGACGGGAACACCTACATGCTGAGCAGCAATAATGGCCGACAATGCATTCATGCGATTGTGCGGGCCTAATAAGTGACCTTTTACTGTACCCTGATTTTTCCCCTGGTACAGCACATCAAACTGGCGACCATCATTTGATACGTTATCTATAATCCATAAATTATTTGATCCCTTTTCAGGGTCTGCAGAAAACCCAGACTGCTTACTCCAGCAACCTTTTTCAATCACATCATCTAAGTTTGCTTCATCTGCATTTTGTATAATCAAGCCCTCACCGGGCACTGTTCTCACCAAATGATGGAATTGTTTTTTAATCGCATCTAGATTTTCAAAAATATCCGCATGATCAAATTCAAGATTATTTAAAACTAAAGTACGTGGATGGTAGTGAATGAATTTAGAACGCTTATCAAAAAAGGCCGTATCGTATTCATCTGCCTCAACAACAAAAAAACTACCCTCACCAAGACGCGCAGAAATGCCAAAATTTGCCGGTACTCCACCAATTAAAAAGCCTGGTTGCAAACCCGCATATTCAAGTATCCATGCAAGAATGGAGCTGGTTGTCGTTTTACCGTGTGTGCCGGCTACCGCTAGCACCCACTTATCTTTTAATACGTTCTCAGCCAACCACTGCGGGCCAGAGTTATACGGTATATTTTTATTCAGTACATGCTCAACCGCAGGGTTTCCGCGAGACATTACATTACCCACCACAACCTGATCCTGCTCACCTAAATGACTTGCCTCGAAGCCCTGCATTAACTCTATGCCCTGTTCCTCTAGCTGTGTACTCATTGGTGGATACACATTGGCATCTGAACCAGTCACTTTATGCCCGGCCTGTCGCGCCAACACGGCAACACCACCCATAAAAGTGCCACAAATACCCAATATATGAATATGCAAATCTATACTCCGGTTTTAATTAGGCCAGCTCAGGAAAAAAGAATTTTCTCGCCGATAAGGTAATAAACATATAAGAAATAGTTAATGCTATTGCCGCGGGTAATCGCACACTAAAAGACTCTCTAAAAATATGCGCTATTACGGTTAAATTCCAACTAACAAGGGCGAGCAACAGCAAGGACATTCCCAGCATTACCTGCGATGCCTCTTCTACCCCCTTAAATTGAAACAAGATGGGCAGCACGGCCAACTGAAAAAGGCTTCCAATACTTGCCAATGCAATGATGGTTTGAGTGTATCGCTCAAGCTTCACAAACAGCTGCAAACACAGGTATACAAACAACAGCAGCACCAGCACATCTAACGCCTGTGCCAACACCGCTTGTGCAGAATCAACACTTACCAGCAAACCGGGCAAGCCGCTCACTAAATACGCGAGCAAACTTAACTTCATAAGCGTTGTAGAGGCCGGTAGATCCTGCGGGCCTTTTTTTAAAACGAGATTACCGAACAGCAGCTTGATAAACGTATTCATAGTAAGGTCTAATTATTCTTTAAATTATGTTAATGGCATGTTAAACGTGAATCGACGATAATTATAACCTCAAGCCGCTTAGACATTCTGATAATTATGAAACTCACCATAACACGCCCTGATGATTGGCATTTACACGTTCGCGATGGCGACCTGCTAAAAGACATTGTCCCCTTCACTGCGCAACAATTTTCACGCGCTATTATTATGCCTAACCTGGCACCACCTAATGTCACTACCACGCAGGCACTGTCCTACCGTGAACGCATTTTAGCGGCCTTACCGGCAAATACTAAATTCAACCCGTTAATGACATTATACTTAACGGATAACACCGATCCGCAGGAAATTACCCTGGCCAAACAAAGTGGCCATGTACATGCAGTGAAACTCTATCCTGCTGGTGCAACCACCAATTCCGACGCAGGCGTTACCGACATTAAAAAATGCTACAAAGTACTTGAAGCACTACAGAAAAACAATATGCCGCTATTAGTACACGGCGAGGTTACGGATTCAGATATTGATATCTTTGATAGAGAAAAGGCCTTTATTGATAAAGTATTAATCCCAACTCGGCAGGCATTCCCTCAACTTAAAATAGTTTTTGAGCATATCACTACCCGGCAGGCGACAGAGTTTGTACTCAGTGAAGACGAACACACGGCGGCCACTATTACTCCTCAACACTTACTTTATAATCGGAATGCAATTTTTAGTGGCGGTATTCGTCCGCACTATTACTGCCTGCCGGTATTAAAGAGAGAAGAGCACCGACAAGCGTTGGCAGCAGCGGCCATCTCTGGCAGCGAAAAGTTTTTTCTGGGCACAGACAGCGCTCCACATGCACAAGACAAAAAAGAAAACAGCTGTGGCTGCGCAGGTATTTTTTCTGCACCACTTGCTATCGAGTTATATGCTCGTGCTTTTGAAGAAAATAACGCACTGGATAAACTAGAAGGTTTTGCGAGTTTTTTTGGTGCCGATTTTTATGCCTTACCCAGAAACACGGACAGCATTACATTAGAAAAAAAGAACTGGACGGTGCCTAATGACTACCCGCTAGGCAAAGGAAAAATCGTGCCCTTGCACGCTGGTGAGAATGAAACCTGGCAAATGGTTTAATAAAAAAAGACTATTTGCCCAATACTACAAGCAGGCAATTCAATGCCCTTAACTAAGCTGGTTCCGTAAAAAGCCTGTGAAGTGTAGAATGTCTGGCTTATTTACCCATTAAGCTGACCACCAGTAGCCATTAAAAATATAAAAAACATCTTAATATTTTTATCACATCCATATTTATTACAAATATAAGCAAAAGAACCCTTATCGTATGAGCACAAACACAGATAAACGAACACCTATGTCACGTCGTTTCAGAGGCTTTATGCCTGTAGTCGTTGATGTTGAAACAGGTGGTTTTAATGCCCAAAAAGACGCGCTACTAGAAGTTGCTGCGGCTACTTTAAAAATGGATGACAATGGCATTATAGAAATTGACGAGCAGATATGCCGCCATATCGTGCCTTATGAAGGTTCAAATATGGATCCAAAATCGATGGAAGTAAATGGTATTGACCCATACAACCCTTTCCGTATGGCCGTTGCCGAACCTCAGGCCCTCAACGAAATTTTTAAATTTATTCGCGAAAGCCTGAAAAAAAACCAGTGCAAGAAAGCCATTATGGTAGGTCACAACACCGTATTGGACTTAACCTTTGTTAATGCCGCAGCTGAACGCTGCAAGATAGGCCGCAACCCTTTTCACCCCTTTAGCACCTTTGATACAGTGTCCTTCGCAGGCCTGGCTTACGGTCAAACTGTACTATCCAGGGCAGTACAAGCCGCGGAAATTGAATGGGACAATGATCAGGCTCATTCAGCCAGTTATGACACACTTAAAACGGCCGAGCTATTCTGTAAAGTTGTAAACCGCTGGCGCAAATCTAATGGCATGGTGTGGACTGCGCAAATAGATGGTTAATGATAGAATGCTATACAGGGTAATGTAGTTACTCGGAAAATTTAAATAACTCGCTAATTTTTTATTGGGAAGCAGGTCGAATAAATTTCGACAAACAGGGACACTGCGGGTAGCTATATGCATAAAAAACATAATGGATAACCCACAGTTAAAAATAACAGCTATAATTTATCGGGGTAATTCATGGGATTAGCTTATGCACGCTTAGCCCTGCTAAGCCAACAGAATAAAAACAAGGTTCGACAGAAACCACTTATGTCCAATAAAGATGTCTCCATAATCATCGTCGATGACATGCAATTCAGCCGCGTTGTTATTCAAGCATCACTGAAAAAAGCGGGCTTTAGCAATATTCGTGTCGCAGATAGTGCACGGCTTGCCCTCAGTATGATGGAAGAACAACATGCCGATGTTGTACTAGCCGATTGGGTTATGCCCGAAATGGATGGGCTGGAGCTCACCGACTACATACGCCAACGGGATGAAGAGCTGGGCCTGTATACCGCGGTTATACTTTTTACGGCACAGGAAGGCATTGAACCATTAGTTGAGGCCTTCGACCGTGGCATTGATGACTACATTAAAAAGCCACCCAATCCACAGGAGTTGGCTGCACGTGTTAATGCTGCTGCGCGTATTGCGGCACTGCAAAACGATTTACTGGAAACATCTCAGCAACTTGAAGACACCATAAAACACCTGGAAGAAATGGCATTAACGGACCCCCTGACGGGTGTTGGCAACCGCCGTTTATTGTCTCGACAGTTGGAACGCCACTTGTTAGATGCCTCCGCACGGCAAGGTGGCGTGTGCTTTGTGATGCTGGATATCGATCATTTCAAGCGTATTAATGACACCTATGGCCATGATATTGGTGACGAAGTTTTAGTTGGTTTTACCCGGCGTATTCGCCGTACGGTACGCCCAACTGATCTAGTCTGCCGCATGGGCGGTGAAGAGTTTGGCATTATTATGCATTACACGCGTGCAGAGAATTTTCGTCATTCCACATTACAGCGCCTGCTCAGTAGCATAAACAAACGCCCGTTTAAAACAACGGTGGGCGATATCCCAATTACTGCTTCTATCGGCGTTTGCTTCTATCGGGGTGTAGACGAACAACCCTCGGTACAAAATCTAATTAAGTGCGCAGATGAAAAACTATATGAAGCCAAGGCCAATGGTCGAGACCAGATAGTTTTTTAAACAACTTAATCTACAATAAAAAGGCACACCAAATGGTGTGCCTTTTTATTTAAGCAAATAGCTAAATAGAATTAGCTGGTCGCTTCGTCAATCATCTTTTTCAGTTCGCCATTTTCAGACATTTCCATCGTGATGTCACAACCACCAATCAGCTCACCATTAATGTAAACCTGTGGAAATGTTGGCCAGTCGGCATATCGAGGCAGATTTTGAAAAATTTCTGCATCCGCCAACACATTGCAGTAACCAAATTCTTTACCGCACTGCTTTAGTGCTTCTACTGTACGACTCGAAAAACCACACGAAGGAAACTGTGGTGTTCCCTTCATAAAAAGAAACACAGAATGCTTTTTAACGGCTTCGTCAATGCGTTCCATTACGTCCATAGTTCACCTCAAAATTAAATAATAAAATAGTTACACGCTATATTGGGTTGATTGTAGAGCTTTCAAGCCTTCGATAACACCCTTCACAACAAGGGTTTAACAGGCCCCATCTACATTGCGCTGCAACCACATTTCCAGTAAGGCCAAATGCCAGAGCTTACTGCCTTGCAGCCGAGTATGATAATCCTCTGGCCTGGCTAACAGCTTTTCAACATAGGCCGCATCAAATAAACCACGCTGCTGTGCCGCATCACTGTGTAATATCTCACGCATAAAGCCTAAAAAATCACCGCGCACATACTTCAATGCCGGTACTGGAAAATATGCCTTAGGTCGATCAATAATGGGATCGGGTATTAAGCCTCGTGCAATTTTTTTCAATACATGCTTACCGCCAGATTGCAGCTTCATTTCAGGTGGCATACTCGCCGCTAATTCCACTAACTGATGATCAAGAAACGGCACCCTTGCTTCCAGCCCCCATGCCATCGTCATATTGTCGACCCGCTTAACGGGGTCATCCACGATCAGCGTGGTTACATCCAGCTTAAGTACTTTATCCAGGTATTCATCCGTTTTGCCTTTAGCCAATAACTGAGCTATTAATTTACCCGTGTGATCATCACCTCGGTATTGCGCACTGACTGTTTGTAGGTACTCATCGTGGTCTCTATCGAAATACCGAGAAGAAAAACGCTCGAGATCATCTTCACCCTGTGCCTCATGCATTTGCGGATACCAAAAGTATCCTCCAAACACCTCATCGGCACCTTGTCCGCTTTGCACCACTTTTACTTCTTTGGATACCTGCTCAGACAGCATATAAAAGGCCACCGCATCCTGGCCAACCATCGGCTCTGCCATCACATCAACGGCATTTGGTAAATAATCTAAAACCTTGTCATTGCGAATAAAAAACTTGTGGTGTTCTGTACCAAATTTATCCACCACCAGATCTGAAAATTCAAATTCATTACCTTTTTCTTCTGGCTGATCTTCAAAACCCACGGTAAAGGTTTTTAGGTTGCCAACACCTGATTCCGCCAATAAACCAACTAACAGGCAGGAATCCAGACCACCGGAAAGCAACACACCAACCGGTACATCGGCAATGGTTTTGCGCTTTTCAACTGCGGATTTAAGTGACTCATGAATGGCTTCTACCCAATCCTGTTCATCCATTTTTTCTTCTGGGCGCACCGCATCCAGGGTCCAATATTCACGCTCACTACAGCTTCCATCTGATTTAAAACACATGCAATGAGCTGGGCGCATTTTTTTAATACCATTAAGAATGGTATGCGGCGCAGGAATAACCGCGTGCAGTGTAAGTTGATGATGCAGGCCTACTGGATCGATTGATGTATCAATATCACCGGTTGCCAACAGCGCCTGAGCATTAGATGCAAAGATGAGTCGCTTGCCATTAAAACTATAATATAAAGGTTTAATACCTAAACGATCGCGCCCCAGAAACAATCGCTGCTTGCGCATATCCCAAATTGCAAAAGCAAACATGCCATGCAATCGCTCGACACAGGCTTCACCCCATTCTGCATAGGCTTTAAGAATAACCTCGGAATCACCGGTGGAGAAAAAATGATAGCCCTTGTCCTGTAACTCAGAACGTAACTGGGGGAAATTATAAATAGTGCCATTAAACACCAATGCCAGGCCTAACTGCTGATCGATTAGTGGTTGATTCGCATGCTCCGACAAATCAATAATCGCCAAACGTCGATGACCCAATGCGATTGGCCCATCGGAATATGAGCCACCGTGATCAGGCCCGCGACGCTCCAGCCGCGTCATCATTTTATGCGTCAGCGCAAGGTCTGGAGACTGCCCATCAAATCGAAACTCACCGCAAATACCACACATAACTAACCCAACTTATTTATTTAAATACGCTTAAACGCGTTGTTTTTAAAACAACTGCTCTGGTATCGAATTTTGATTGCTTGAATTTGCAGGCAATGTTTCAGCGGCAACTGACTGCGGTGCCAACTCTGCACGGAACATCTCAAACACAACATTGGTATCCGTCGCATTTGCCAGCTCACCCGTTGCCGCATTAATTTTCACATTGACTATTCCTTCAGGACGCTGCATTTCTGATTCTGGCATATCTTTTAGTGCACTCCGCATATAATCAACCCACATTGGCAACGCGGCTTTCGAACCCGTTTCATAATTGCCCAATGATAACTGCTGCTGATCAAAACCAACCCACGCCGTTGTGACCATATTTTGGTTAAACCCAGTAAACCAGGCATCTCTCTGGTCATTGGTAGTACCGGTTTTACCGTGCAAATCATTACGTCCCAATACCCTTGCTCGGCGCCCTGTTCCCTGGGTTATGACATCCTGCAGAATGGAGTTCATAATATAAACAATACGCTCATCGAGTACCTTCTCTGCCTGTTTAGGCAACCTGTAACTCAAACCTAAACCTGAATCATGCACATCTACTGGTTCTGTCTCAATTGCATTCTGCTGCGCCTGTAAAGACTGACTCAGCAATGCCTCTTCTCTCATAATGTTGGCCTTTTCATCGACCAGACCCACCTGTTTCTGTGCTGGCATTACAATGCCTCTTTTTTTCAATTCACAGGCGACACAAGCAACTTCTGGATCAGCCTCAAACAGCACATTACCATCCAGATCTTCTATTCGAGCTATAAAATAAGGCTCAATTCTGAAGCCGCCATTCGAGAATGTTGCAAATCCAGTAGCTAATTGCAGCGGACTCAACTCAACCGTACCCAGGGCTAAAGATAAATCGTGCGGTAATTCACTCGCCTTAAAACCAAAGCGTTCTGCAAAGCGCGTCGCATAACCCACACCAATCGAACGCAATATACGAATTGAAACCAGATTTCTCGACTTAACCAGGGCAACACGTAATCGAGTCGGCCCAAAAAATTTACCACTATAATTTTCTGGTCTCCACGTACCCTCAAGCGCGGGATCATGAAACACCACCGGCGCATCATTTATTAACGTTGCAGCTGTATAGCCTTTATTTAAAGCCGCGCTATATATAAAGGGTTTAAAGCTAGACCCAGCCTGCCTCCTCGCCTGCACTGCGCGATTAAACTTACTTTGATAAAAATCAAAACCACCAACCAGCGCTTGCAATGCACCATCATTTGAACGAATGCTAGTCAGCGCACCTTGTATTTCAGGTATTTGCCCCAGCAACCAGGTCCCTTCATGTTGATAAATGCGTACCACGTCACCACGCTGCAAAACCTCTGTCGCCAGCTTTGGGTCTTTACCTTGAATATTTCTGTCAATAAAAGGCTTTGCCCACTTTAATGCCTGCCAATCCAGGTTAATTAGTCGGCCGCCTTTTAAGTACACTCTTGCGGATTGTTCTGCAACTTCCAGTACAAGCGCTGGATGCAAGCCACCAACTACGCCCATATCCTTAACTGAATTTTCCCACAGCTCCTCCACCTCCAGTGCTTGCTGAGAAACGGCTTCATCGGATAAATCTACCTGCCTTTCGGGGCCTCTATAACCATGACGAATATCATATGCCTGAAGTGCTTTGCGTAAACTTAAATTCGCCGCCCTCTGCAGGCGGCCATCTATCGTAGTAAAAACATTCAAGCCTTTACTGTATGCAACATCACCAAACTGGCTTGATATTTCATGACGCACCATTTCAGCGACATAGGATGCAGAAACATCCAACTGCGAATCATGAAACCCAGCTGTAGCAGGCTGAACTTTAGCAAAGCGTAAATCAGCTTCACTAATAAAATTTAGCGCAAGCATGCGGTTTAATACGTAATTCCGACGCGTTAGCGCACGGCTAGGATTGACAATGGGATTATAACGAGACGGTGCTTTAGGCAGGCCGGCAATCATCGCTATCTGTGCCAGATCGAGCTGCTCAAGCGGCTTACCATAATAAACCTGAGATGCCGCTGCGACACCATATGCTCGATTGCCTAAATAAATTTTATTCAGATAAAGCTCTAATATCTGATCTTTCGTCAGCTGTTGCTCAATTTTTAACGCTAAAAATATTTCATTAAGTTTACGACCAAAGGTTTTTTCGCTGCTCAAATAAAAATTTCGTGCTAGCTGCATGGTAATCGTACTTCCCCCCTGCCCCCTCTCTCCGGTCGCCACCATGACCGCTATTGCACGCAGTATGCCGTGGTAATCCACACCTGGGTGTTCATAAAAGCGATCATCTTCAGCTGCAAGAAAGGCCTGACGTAACTGCAATGGAATATCGTTAATCGCCTTAGGGGAGCGACGTTTTTCACCATATTCTGCAATTAATCCACCTTCTGAGCTATATATACGCAAAGGTACTTGTAACTGAATATCACTTAACCCCTCAATAGAGGGCAATTTAGGCTCAAGATATAAATAAAGCCCTATAAGGGTGGCGAAGCCTAATATTAATAAGGAAAAGAAAATCTTTGAACTGACTCGAAGATATTTTAGAAATTTTTGCATATTCTTACTATTAACCTTTCAGCTACTCGTGCACAACTAAAACAACAATAACAGCACAATGCGATTGCTGAAACACATGGAATTTGACTTATTTTTCAGCCACCTACTAATGAGGATATGAATTTATCACAATTAGTTGGACGCCTTCACTTTATCTACGGGCTGCAAATAGACATATGAATACATGTTCAAATTATAGTATTAGATCACCTTTCAGGCGACAGTAATTTCAAAATAGACTAGTATTATTCGATACTTGCAGCTAATATTTAATGCAAAACCACACAAAAGAACTATAACTACCTATTACATATAGTGGATTGAGAGGAAAGCGACGTGTTTCAACTGAAACGCAAGAAACCTTCATTACTGGGAATAGACATAAGCTCGACATCGGTCAAGCTAGTCGAACTGTCTCAAACAGACACGGGCTATCGTGTAGAAAGCCTTGCTGTAGAGCCATTGCCAGCCAATGCCGTTTCTGAAAAAAACATCCAGGATGTTGAGGCTGTTGGAGATACTTTATCCAGGGCCCTTAAAAAATCTGGTTCCAAATGTAAGCTAGCAGCCTTGGCTGTCCCTGGCTCTTCGGTTATTACTAAGGTAATCACCATGCCAGCCAGCCTGTCTGATAGCGAAATGGAAACCCAAATCGAATTAGAGGCCGATCAGTATATTCCCTATCCTCTTGAGGAGATCAATCTGGACTTCCAGATTCTAGGGGAAACCAAAGGCAACCCAGAGACAGTTGATGTCCTTCTCGCCGCATCGCGCAGTGAAAATGTCGAAATGCGCACGGCGATTGCGGAAATAGCCGGACTCACAACAAAAATTATTGATGTAGAGGCCTATACAATAGAAAAGGCAACTCAACTGTTAAAGCCATCCGCTCAACCATCATCTGAAGACGAGTCAGAAGAAGAGCCGTCTCCATTTGTGATTGCAGTACTTGATGTTGGCGCAACAATGACAAGCCTGAATGTCATCGAAAACAATGAATTGGTATATACCCGTGAACAGGCATTTGGCGGAAAGCAATTAACAGAAGAGATTATGCGTCGTTACGGACTAGCATATGAAGAAGCCGGTAGATTAAAAAAAGTGGGCGGCTTACCGGACAATTACATCCCTGAAGTACTAGAACCATTTAAAGAAAATATAGCTCAACAAGTTAGCCGTTTTTTACAGTTCTTTTATACCGCAGGTCACCACGAATCAGTTGATATGATTGCATTGGCCGGTGGTTGCGCTTCAATTCCCGGTATAGATGAATTAATTTCAACCCAGCTCGGAGTAGAAACCATCATTGCCAACCCATTTGCTGAGATGGATTTATCCAATAAAGTGAATTCACAGGCCTTAAGTAATGATGCACCGGCGCTGATGATTGCTTGCGGACTAGCCATGAGGAGTTTTGACTGATGGCACAAATTAATTTACTTCCATGGCGTGAAGCACTCCGTAAGGAACAGACAAATCAGTTCTTAGTAATGACCGGATTAGCACTGTTTTTCACAGCCTCTGTTATCGCCCTGATTCACATAAATGTATCTGGCATGATCGATCATCAGGTGAAGCGCAACGATATACTCAACGGGGAAATCAAACGCCTTGATATTGAACTATTAAAAATTCAAGGATTAGAAGAGACAAAGGCCAAACTGTTGTCTCGTATGGAAATCATTCAGTCACTTCAGCAAAAACGCCCGCAAATCGTACATCTTTTTGATGACATAGTTAAAACTGTTCCCGAAGGTTTACATATTAATGAGCTGAAGCAGTCCGGTAGCAGTATCACCATTGATGGACTCGCTGAATCAAATGGTCGCGTATCAGCTTATATGCGAAATATTGATTCCTCCGAATGGATGACCAAGCCTCGTCTTCAAGTAATTGAAAGCATCCGCAAGGATGGTAGAGGCAGTAAATTCATCTTAGTTGCACAACAATCAGCACCCAAGACTGATGATGAAAACGCTGAGGGATTGTAAATGGATCTAGCTAAATTAAATGAAATAGATCTTAGTAACATTGATGTCAATGATATTAAGAAAATTGGCAGTGCGCCAAATGCCGTTAAGGCAATTGTGATTATCTTGCTGTGCGCCATTCTCGGTGGCGCTGGTCTTTTTTTCGATACAAAAAAACAGCTTGAAGAACTCGAGAAAATAGAAAAGAAAGAATTGTCGCTACGTAATATATTTGATGAGAAGCAAAGCAAGGCCGCCAACCTCGATGCATATTCACAACAACTGGATGAGATGAAACAGTCTTTTGGTGCCTTATTACGGCAGTTACCGAATAAAACCGAAATTGAATCCTTACTGACAGATATCTCACAAACAGGTATTGCCAGCGGTTTAGAAATTGAATATTTCAAACCCGAAGGTCTTTCACCAAAAGAATTCTACGCGGAATTCCCAATTAAACTGCGAGTAACTGGTCGTTACCATCAATTTGGTAAGTTTGTCAGCGGCGTTGCTGCACTACCTCGTATTGTTACCATGAGAAATATCGGTATAAAAAAAGCTAAAGACTCTGGCGTCCTGTTAGAAATGGAAGTAACCGCCGTCACTTATCAATATCTTGACGAAAATGAGGATATTTAATCATGTCCTTTAATTATAAATATACCGTTTTAATAGCTGCCCTGGGGCTCACTGCCTGTACGCAAAGCAATGATGATCTGTATAGTTTTATTGATGAAACAAAATCAAAACATCTAGGCAGCGTTCAGCCATTACCTACGTTTGAGCCTTATAAAAACTTTGCTTATTCGGCTGCAGAATTTCGCGACCCATTTGAACCAGCATTTGAAGCTGAGACAGGTGAGACAGCAACTGCCAACACCTCTGGTTTAAGGCCTAATGAAAATAGACCAAAAGAACCACTGGAAAACTTCCCTTTAGATACATTACGAATGGTTGGTAACCTGGTACAACATGAGAACACATGGGGATTAGTAAAAGACCCCAATAACGTTGTACATCGCATACAAACAGGCAACTATGTTGGCCAGAATGAAGGCCAGGTAACTGCTGTAACCGAAAAACAGATTGATATTCTCGAAATTATACCTGATGGACTCGGAGGCTACATTGAACGCACTGCCTCTCTAGCCATTGGTTCAAAATAATAGAAGGTATGGAGCAACAATGAAAAGCTTATTTACACACATTAAAAGCTCAATGTACAACAGGGCGCTTTTTAGCTTCATGCTGGTAATTTTTACAGCATTTAATCTGTCGTACGTCTGTGCTAACGCAAACAATATCGAAGAAGTTACTTACACGTCTCTTCCGGGTAATAGATTGCAAGTAAACATTCGATTAACAGAACTAGCCGATAAGCCGCTGAGCTTCAATATTGATAATCCAGCGCGTATTGCATTTGATTTCAAAGACACCAGCAGCAACCTGCCAAAAAGAAAACAACAAATTGGTATTGGTGTAGCCCAGTCATTAACGGCTGTTACTGTTAAAAACAAGACGCGCATAATACTGAATTTAACTTCATCCGTTCCATATGAAGTTTCTGTTAACAGAGACACGGTTTCTATTATTTTAGAAAACGAATCTTCAGGCTCATCACGAGCTACTGATGGCTTAACACAAATAACAGATACTGCTTATAGCAGTCGTGGAAAAGCCATTGAAAAAATTGACTTCCGCCGTGGTGACAAGGGTGAAGGCCGAGTATTAATTCATTTAACTGAAGCCAATATTCCAATGGATATTAGTGAAGAGTTTGGAAAAGTTGTTGTTAATTTTACAAACACCAATCTACCTGAAGAATTACATCAAAGACTGGATGTTTTAGATTTTGCAACACCGGTTAAATCTATCGATAGTTATGAAATAGATGGTAATGCACGTATCTTAATTGAGCCGACAAGCAACGATTATGAACACCTTGCATACCAGACAGATAAATTATTCACCATAGAATTCATCCCAATTTCTGAAGCTGAGCTTGAAGAACAAAACAAATCTAAGTTTGGTTACACAGGCGATAGATTATCACTTAACTTTCAGGACATTCCTGTTCGTGCAGTGCTACAGCTTATTGCAGATTTTACCGGCTTAAATGTCGTGGTTAGTGACTCTGTTGATGGCAACCTGACATTACGTTTGAAAAATGTTCCCTGGGATCAGGCATTGGACATTATCTTAAAGGCGAAGGGTCTATCTAAGCGTGAATCGGGCAACGTTATGCTGATAGCGCCTAGCGAAGAAATTGCCTCTCAAGAAAAGCTCGACCTGGAAGCACTGCAGCAAGTTACCGAGCTTGCGCCTGTACGTAGCGCCTTCTTTGAAATCAATTTCGCTAAAGTAACTGACCTTGCAAAACTATTTGAAGGCAGCGGTGAAGAAGGCAAATTAAGTCTGCTATCTCCTCGTGGCAGCGTGATTATGGATGAGCGAACTAACACACTGATCGTAAAAGACACAGAAACCGTTATTTCAGAAATTAGACGAACGCTGGCCAAGCTGGACATACCTGTTCGTCAGGTTTTGATTGAATCACGTATTGTTATTGCAACCGATGACTTCAAGAAAGAACTGGGTGTGCGCTTTGGTGCAACCGCTGCAGAAATCAATGGCAATGATGGCTTCTCTGCTACATCGGGTACCTTTGCAGCGACAGACACAATAGCTAATAATGCAGTCACTAACATAGCCGCAGGTGGGGGCCTTACTCAATTATCCACTCCTACCGGCACCGACAGACTTAACGTCAATCTTCCAGCCATTGGCGCAACCGGTAGCATCGCGTTTACCGTGCTCAGCGGTGGCAACCTGCTTGACCTTGAACTCTCTGCGCTAGAAGCGGAAGAAGTGGGCGAAATTGTATCTAGCCCAAGGGTTGTTACATCGGATCGCCACGAAGCGTTTATTGAACAGGGTGTGGAAATTCCTTACCTGTCAGCGACTTCAAGCGGTGCAACGCAGGTTCAATTTAAGAAAGCGGTGTTAAGCATCAAAGTCACCCCTCAAATCACACCGGATGACCGCATCATTATGGACCTCTCCGTAAACAAAGATGCCGTAGGCCAGGTGTTTGCCAATATTCCAAGTATCGATACACGTCAGGTGACGACCCAGGTACTCGTAGATAATGGCGATACCATTGTACTGGGTGGCATATACGAAACAGAAACACGTAACCAGCTAGATAAAGTTCCTGTACTGGGCGACCTGCCTTTAATTGGCTCTATGTTCAGACATACAGCAGAAACAATTGAAAAACAGGAACTGTTAATATTTGTTACCCCAAAAATATTAAAAGATGCTCTTAGCCTTTAATGGAATTGCGACACTGGAATTTTTATGAACATTAAAATCAATACTCTATCGATTGTTTTATTTGGCGCATTATTATCTGGATGCACTAGTGGTGAGTCTCCTTATGGCCCTGCCAGTGCCGCTAGCTCATCATCCAATAATATAGTATCTGCCAAGCACTTCGTCCTTTATTTTTCAGAACTAAACCCGAATGTTTTTGAAACAGCAACTAGTATTGTTTCTCAAGACGTAGAAGTTACAGTAACAGTTGATGCTGCTGACCGTTATGATATTGATGTTACTGGAGGTGAAGTTCACTTTAAAACGGAAGTGGGCACATTAGACAACCTCAGTTGTGTTCTTGTTGATGGCTCATGCAGCGTAATCTGGACTAGTGTTATAGAGCCTAGTGATGTACCTGCAGATAGAATAAACACTATCACTGCATACATGACCGAGAATAGTGAAGAAGGATTTTTAGATTTTAATGCTAATGGAATTTTTGATGATGGCGATGGTAACGCCTTGACACACGATGTGAGCGACCCCTTTCTTGACTTAACACATGATGGGGCCTCTCCGGCATACGACCCAGGCCCAGGCCCAGGTACAGATATACTATTACTTCCCAGAGCATTTATTGCCGCAGATGGTAAATATAGTGGATCTGGTTGTGCGCGCACTGTTGCACCACTATGCGCGGCTACAGAAACAACTCCCATTTTTGATACACAAGAAATGGATCTGGCTTATTAGCATGAACATACCAAATTTCATTTTGATGACCTGAAGAATATAGCCCATTAATGATTAATACAGTCACTCCATATACTGTGTTTTGTCTTTAATAAACAAGATATAATCACCCGTTATGGGTAACACACAAAACATCTTCCTAATCGGCCCTATGGGTGCCGGCAAAACCACCATGGGTCGGCAAATCGCCAAACGCCTGCACATGGATTTTGCAGATAGCGACCATGCTATTGAGGCACATACTGGCGCCGATATTCCGCTGATTTTTGAAAAAGAAGGTGAAGAGGGTTTTCGCAGACGCGAGATTGCGGTTATCGATGAACTCACGCAGTTAAATCACCTGGTTCTCGCCACCGGCGGCGGTGCCATACTGGCTGAGGAAAATCGTCAACATTTAAAAAATCGTGGCATTGTTATTTATTTACACAGCGATATTAAATATTTGATTGAACGCACGCGGCATGATAAAAATCGACCTCTGCTGCAAACCCCGGACCCTGCTGCCAAACTTAAAGAGCTGATGAAAACACGTGAGCCCTTATACCGGGAAACGGCGGATATTATTATTAATACCGGGCATCAGTCGATTAAAACAGTCATCAGCACTATGCTGGACAAAATTAAAAAGTTTCAGGACTATTGAATGATTTCACTCAAAGTTGATTTGGGAGACCGTAGCTACCCCATTTGCATTGGGCAGGGCTTACTCTCAGAAAGCGAACTACTCACACAACACATCCCCGGCAATAGCGCACTTATTGTGAGCAATGAAACCGTTGCGCCTTTATACATGAATAATGTCGAAGAATCTCTTGTGGATATTCGCCATCAGTCACTCATATTACCCGATGGAGAAGAATTCAAAAACTTAAATGTGTTGACGACTATTTATGATTTTTTATTAAAAAATCGTTTCGACCGTAACACCACATTAATTGCATTGGGGGGCGGTGTTATAGGCGATATTACCGGCTTTGCCGCAGCCAGTTATCAACGTGGTGTGCATCTGGTACAAATACCCACGACATTACTATCCCAGGTCGATTCTTCCGTAGGTGGAAAAACCGCGGTTAATCACCCGCTGGGTAAAAATATGATTGGCGCCTTCTATCAACCAAGAGCCGTGATTGCCGATACATCTACCCTCAATACACTTGATGATCGTCAGCTTAGCTCTGGTATTGCTGAAGTTATAAAATATGGTTTAATTCGCGATATTGAATTTCTTGAGTGGTTAGAAGAAAATATTGATCGTCTGGTCGACAGAGACCCGGAGGCACTGGCTTATGCCATAGAGCGCTCGTGCCAAAATAAAGCCGAACTGGTTGCCGCGGATGAAAAAGAAAGTGGACAGCGTGCACTACTTAATTTAGGCCACACATTTGGCCATGCGATTGAAGCGGGCATGGGCTACGGCACCTGGCTACATGGCGAGGCAATTGCAAGTGGCATGATAATGGCGGCTCGTTTATCTAATAAGCTAGGGCTGATTACAGAAAAAGACGTAGACCGTACCATTAATATTATTGAACGCGCGCACTTACCTGTGAAGGCGCCTGAAAAGATGACACCAGGCAAGTTTCTTGAATTGATGTCGGTTGATAAAAAGGTATCTGATGGCGTATTAAAGTTAATACTCTATAAATCTATAGGTCATGCTATTGTGAGCAAAGACTATACCGAGGCGGCATTACTAGAAACTATTTCCGAGAGCTATTAGGCACCTCGAAAAACTATTGAGAAAATAATACATGCCGAATGGATACGATCTACGTAACCTAGCACCCTATGCATGCAGTGGCGCTACTTCTAAGGGACGCCTGTATGCAGAGCCCGATCCCGTTCATCGCACACAGTATCAGCGTGATCGTGATCGTATTATTCATTCTTCGGCATTCCGCCGCCTGGAATACAAAACACAGGTTTTTGTAAACCATGAGGGTGATTTATTTCGTACCCGCCTAACCCACTCATTAGAAGTTTCGCAAATAGCTCGCTCAATCGCGCGAAAATTAAACCTACACGAAGACCTTGCTGAAACTATCGCGATTGCACATGATCTGGGCCATGCGCCATTTGGTCATGCGGGCCAGGATGCACTGAACCGATGCATGAAAGGTATCGGCGGTTTTGAACACAATTTGCAATCATTACGTGTTGTCGATGAACTAGAAGAAAAATATGCTGAGTTCCCTGGGCTCAACCTAAGCTTTGAATCACGCGAAGGCATTTTAAAACACTGCTCAAATAAAGATGCGCGTAAGCTCGGTGATTTAGGACAGCGTTTTCTAAATAAAAATCAGCCCAGTTTAGAAGCTCAGGCCTGTGATAAAGCAGATGAAATAGCCTATAACAATCATGATATTGATGATGGCGTGAGATACGGGCTGATCACCATTGATCAATTACTTGAAACACAACTATTTAGAGAACAACACGAAATAGTGATGCAAAAGTACCCCGATATAAATCACACCTGTTTAATTCATGAAGTCATTCGTCGTATGATTAGTCGTATGGTCGTTGATTTAATTGATACAAGCCGTAGTCGCATAGAAAAGTTAGATTTAAATCACCCTGACGACGCAAGAAAACAAGACGATTATATTGTCAGTTTTAGTGAAGACATGAAAAAACAAAATCTCGAGCTCAAACAATTTTTAATGACAAACTTATATCGCCACTACCGTGTGCAGCGCATGACGACTAAAGCAGAGAAAGTCTTAAAGGCATTATTTGAAGCCTTTATAAATGATTTGCGCATACTGCCACCAGACGCATTAAAACACTGCAATAAACTAAAGGAAGCGATTGGTGAAAATGGTATTGCCCGTGGAGTATCGGATTACATTGCTGGCATGACCGACCGCTATGCGATTGTTGAATATGAGCGTATTTTTAATCCTAGACAGTTATCTTTTGCCAATTTAATTCCATAAAGTACTAGCTAATGGCCATCAAAAAAAACACACATGATAATACCCATCTTGATTGTTCACTAAGCCCGAACAGCCTCGATTATTTAAAAATTAATAAACAGCCATTCGCTGCAGATATTTTAACGGAAACAACATTTTTCAGTTGCCCTTCATTAAATAAGATAATTGAAAATTTACAGCATCAGGCTCAATTTAGTGACCTGGTACTTATTATTGAAGGCCCTTACGGCTCTGGAAAAACATCGTTATTCCGTCACTTAATACTTCATGAAATTGAAAACACCAAATCACTGCCTATTCAGGCGGAAGCAACTGATACGATAGTACAACTTCAACAAAAAATATCGGAATACCTGCAAGACTTAGGCGACGCGAATCACCTCGATGATAATTTAAAAAGCTTACAATCTTTTAACCAGACACCTTTAGTCATAATTGATAACACACATGTATTAAGCGATACCACGCTTCAAGAACTATTGCGTTATAAAGATCAGCTTAAACATGATCATGAGATCAATTTAAAACTAATATTATTTGCCAATAACGGCATTTCCAATACCTTAGAAAAAACTACCGATCTAGATTCCAATCAAATGTATGTACAAAGCATGCCCGCTTATACAGACAAGCTAACATCTGATTTAATTACCCATAAGTTACGTATCACTGGTTACACTGGTAACACTCTGTTAAACGAAGCCGAATTCCAGGTAATTGATAAAAATAGTGATGGCACACCATTAGGCATAATGCACCAGGCGTCAGTTATCATTGAAAAAAATATTATCAGGGCATTAAATCCACCAAGCCCTTTATGGATAAAGGGACTTGTTTCTATCGTAGCACTATTCATTGTCGCACTAGTGGTCTCTGTTTATTTTGGCCTACTCGATAAGCAACAATTCTTTCCTAAGACAACGCAATCAGCCGAACCGACTCAAACCATCAAAGGAATCACCTTAGCCCCTACGGATGAACCCATTATCACATCCACTCCTGAAGAAATCACGCCCACAGAAAGCACTAGCTCAAGCGTTAAATCAATTAATGATATAGAACCTGATGTCCTCTCTGTAGATGAGATGAATAATAAAGATAATTCTGCAGTTGTAGGTAATACAGACAAAGTGGATGCTACTGACAAACAAACAATACCGATTCTCACAGATACATTAACTACAACACCTTTAGCTATAGACACGACTGCAACAGATACGTTACCTATAAAAGTACCGACTCAGAAATCCTTACCAGCAGTGTCTTTAACAACAAAACCACTTACTACTAAAAAGCCGGATAAAACAGAAAGCACTAGTATCGAGGTAATTAAAGAAACATCAACAGCACCTCTTCACCCAGCACTCAAACAATTAACTACAATGGGCATCCATGATAGTAACTGGCTATTAAAACAAAAAAATACTCAGTGGACGCTACAGCTGCTAGGTGCCAGAGAGCCAGAAACTTTATTAAGTTTTTCCCGCCAATATGCTTTAGGAGATAAAGCCGCCTGGTATAAAACATGGTTAAAAGGACAGGCTTATTACGTACTGGTATATGGAAACTATTCAAGCAGAGAACAGGCAAGAGAATCTATCAAGCAGTTACCAGAAAACTTACGCAGCATTAAGCCCTGGGCAAAGAGCATAAAGTCGGTTCAGCAATTAATAAAATAAAAATGTCATCCAGTGGCTCTATTTATTTTTTGTATAGCCACCGCCCCCCGGGGTTTTAATTGTCACACTATCTCCGGCTTTTAAAAAAGCCGAGCCCTTAGCCGGAAACATTTTATCATTTATAATATTTTCACCTACAGCGCCTGGCTGTGCATTTATACCCCACGGCTTATTCACTCGCCGTTCAGTTAGCAGGGTGACATGCGCATCCTGTAATAAGGTATACGAACGAATCAAACCTTCACCGCCACAGTGTTGCCCTTTACCCCCTGAGCCATCATGTAATGCATATTTATTTACTCTGAGTGGGTAATTCATCTCCAGCACTTCTATCGGTGTGTTCAATGTATTCGTCATATGAGTTTGCACTCCACTCAAGCCATTATATAAGCAACTTGCACCCATCCCTCCTCCAATGGTTTCGTAGTAATCCCATGCCTTACATTGTGTATTTTTTTCTGCACCCATCGCGAGGTTATTCATACTGCCATGACTAGCCGCCGGAATTTTTTCGCGCATTGCCTTTGCCATGGCACCCATGACAACATCTACAATGCGCGTACTGGTTTCAACATTGCCCGCCGTTACAGCAGCAGGTCGCTGCGCATTTAACAAACAGCCTTTCGGTGCATTCAAACTTATATGACGAAATGTCCCCGCGCATGCGGGTGTATTGTTGGGTAAAAAACATCGAAAAACATAAAACACAGCGGCAGCGACCACCGATAAGGGACAGTTAATATTACCCTTAACCTGATCCGCCGTTCCGTTAAAATCTACGTGCGCTTTGCCTTCATTAATATTAATTGAAACTTTAATTTGAATATTTTTATTACCCTGCCCATCATCATCCATCACGTCCATAAATTCATAGATACCGGACTGTATTTCGTGCATCGAATTTTCTGCAATTTTTGCGGCGTAATTATTTAATGCAATAAGAGCTTGCCTGTAATTATCAACACCCATTATTTCTAACAATTCCTGCAGGCGTTTTAGCCCTCGACGATTCGCACTTATTTGCGCCGAAAAATCGCCATGTGACTCTATAGGATTTTGCAGAGTTGAAAGAATTGAGCGCATCACTTCTGTCACTTCCTTGTCTCTTTTTAATAAATGAGTAGGCGGTATTAATAAACCCTCTTCATCTAAATGACTGGAAATTGGCATTGAGCCAGGGCTGCTTGCACCAATATCCGCATGGTGCGCTCTATTCGCGACAAACCCTATTAGCTGGCGCTGAAGAAACAAGGGGGCAATTAAGGTGATATCGGGCAAATGTGTGCCGCCTAAATATGGATCATTCAACACCACCATATCGCCTGGCTGCCAGGTCATTTTGCGCACAATATCTTTTGCCGCAAATGCCATGCTGCCGAGGTGCACTGGAATGTGTGCCGCTTGAGCACATAATTCACCCCGGGAATCAAAAACCGCACAGGAAAAATCTAGTCGATCTTTAATATTCGGTGAAAAAGCCACACGTTTTAATACCGCGCCCATTTCATCACAAACCGCTTCAATTCGACTGGCAAAGACACTTAGTTCTATTGAATCCAACTGATTTATCCTGTTTTTTCTATTTCACAGCAAATTCATGTGATTAATATGTAGTTATACTTGATAATTATCGCTGTGTAATTTATCTTAATGCCCGACTAAAACAATCAAGTATTTTAGCTTAATAGATTTTTTAGCCGAACATACACTTAGGTATTTTTATGCTAAAACTGTCTATAAGTTTTTTATCCCCCACCCTAATGAAAGATAGGAAAAAATTATGAACCCACTAATGACAATTAAGGGCACACTGATCGTAGGACTTATCCTTGCATTGGCTGTAGCTTTTGGCATGGGCTCTCCAGAGACTTTTAAAAATGTAGCAATGACATGGATACACATTGCAGCTGGTATTACCTGGATCGGCCTACTTTACTACTTTAACTTTGTTCAAGTACCTGGCGTAGGCAAGGCACTAGCAGAGAAAGATAGCGGTGGCCCGGGCCCTGCAGCAATCAACAAGTACGTTGCACCAACCGCTTTACTTTGGTTCCGCATGTCTGCAGCTGTAACCTGGTTAGTAGGCATAGGCCTATTAGCTTCTCCTAAGTTCTCTGCTTTAGGAGGTATTATTGGTGCTTTCACTTTCGCTGATGGCATGCAAGTTATTGGTCTAGGCGCCTGGTTAGGCACCATCATGCTATTCAATGTATGGGTACTTATCTGGCCTAATCAGAAGAAAATCCTCGGCCTTGATGGTTTAACCCACGAAGCCGATGTAATTGCAGGCGCTAAAAAAGTCGCTCTACTAGCATCTCGTACTAATACCGCACTTTCTCTTCCTATGCTACTTTGCATGGTAGGTTCTGCTCACGGCTTATAATTTGTTATAGTTCTTTGAGCAACCTAAACGGCGGGGCAGTTATTGTCCCGCCGTTTTTTTACCCGCTTAAAGTCCAATACACAAGGCTATGACTATATTTGCTATATACATAATCTTAAGTATAATTGGGCATCCAACGGCAGCTTATCACTGCCGTTTTTGTTTTTAAGGGATTTAAAAATGGCCAACCATTTGACCCCTTAACTTAAAGCACTCAATTAATTACAGCCTGGCGAAATAAAATATGAGCGGATCTGAACACCTCATGAAAACCTATGCACCACTTGATGTCTGCTTTGAAAAAGGCCAGGGCGCGTATCTTTATGACGACAAAGGCAATGAGTACCTGGACGCACTGGCTGGTATAGCCGTATGCGGCCTGGGCCATGCTCACCCTGCGGTCACTCAGGCGATACAGAAGCAAGCCGAGAAGCTGCTTCACACCTCAAATTTATATTGCATTCAGAACCAGCAAAAACTATCAGATCAGCTTTGTGCCGTTTCAGGTATGGATCGCGTATTTTTCTCCAACTCGGGCGCAGAGGCGAATGAAGCGGCGATTAAAATAGCCCGGCTTTATGGCAACAAGCAAGGTATTGAGCTGCCATCAATCATTGTTACAGACGGTAGTTTCCATGGTCGCACCATGGCAACCCTTAGCGCGACAGGCAATCGCAAGGTACACGCGGGTTTCGAGCCGCTTGTACAGGGTTTTACCCGTGCACCCTATAACGATATAAACGCCATTAAAAACATCGCACAAAACACTAGCAATGTCGTCGCTATACTGGTTGAACCTATTCAGGGCGAGGGCGGCATTAACCTGCCTGATAAAGAGTATTTAAATGAATTGCGGGTTATTTGTGATGCGAATAACTGGCTCTTAATGCTTGATGAAATTCAGACTGGCATGGGGAGAACCGGCGAGTGGTTTGCCTATCAACACACAAACACAATACCGGATGTACTAACCCTGGCCAAAGGTTTAGGTAACGGGGTACCCATCGGTGCCTGCCTGGCTCATGGAAAAGCGGCCGAACTATTTCAGCCGGGAAATCATGGCTCAACATTTGGTGGTAACCCATTAACCTGTGCGGCAGCCAGTGCGGTTGTTGAAACCATAACAGCAGATAAGCTTTGCCAACGTGCCGCCGAGCTTGGCCAAAGAATGCTAAAGGCGTTTGAAGCCAAACTGGATTCCGTAGCAGCAGTAAAATCCATTCGTGGCCAGGGCCTAATGCTAGGCATCGAGTTAGACCGAGATTGCCCTACCCTCGTAGCAGAGGCGCTTAAAAAGCACTGTTTAATTAATGTAACTGCAGGCCGTGTTATTCGCCTGCTTCCCCCTCTGATTATCTCTGACCAACAAGCTGACAAAATTGTCGATATTGTGTGTCAGCTGATCAAAGACGTTATCAAATAATTTATTGCGGAGACGCACATGGCAATACGCCACTTTCTTAGTTTATTAGATTTATCTTCTGCCGAGCTTAAGCAATTACTGCATCGTGCAATTGAATTAAAAAAAATGCAGCATGCAGGCGAGGTTTTTGAGCCGCTTAAAAACAAAGTACTGGCGATGATTTTTGAAAAGTCATCCACACGTACCCGCGTGTCCTTTGAAGCTGGAATGGCACAATTGGGTGGCCACGCTTTATTCCTATCGCCTCGCGATACCCAGCTAGGTCGTGGTGAACCCATTGAAGATACGTCTCGCGTTCTTTCAAGCATGGTCGACATCATTATGGTGCGAACATTTGAGCATAAAAAATTAACCACGCTGGCGCAATACTCATCTGTTCCTGTGATTAATGGTCTCACAGACTGGCTTCATCCCTGCCAATTGCTGGCAGATATGCAGGCCTGGATGGAACACCGCGGTGATATGCAAGGCAAAACAGCGACCTATGTAGGTGACGGCAATAATATGTGTCACTCTTACATCAATGCAGCGCGCCAGCTCGAGTTTAAGTTAAATATTGCCTGCCCAGAGGGCTATGACCCTGACCCTGAACTGGTTAAAGCGGCTGGAGATCGTGTAACGATTTTCCGCGACCCCAAAGACGCCTGTGCTAACACCGATATGATTGTTACAGATGTGTGGGCCAGCATGGGCCAGGAAGAAGAACAGAGAGAACGCGAGACAGCTTTTCAGCACTTTCAGGTGAATGACGAGTTAATGAGTCTGGCCAATAAAGATGCCCTATTTATGCATTGTCTTCCGGCGCACCGTGGTGAAGAAGTCAGTGCCAGTGTTATAGACGGGCCACAGAGCGTCGTGTGGGATGAAGCAGAAAACAGGCTGCACGCCCAAAAGGCCTTGCTTGAATTTTTGCTTCGCTAAATCATGTCAGCTCTTAACTTCAGATAGTTAGCCAGCACCTTATCTGTATCTTTGGCAAATTCTGTAAAAATAAAGGCCAGGCCATACATATTACGGTTGCCTATTATAATTGAACGTACAACCTTGGCTTTAACCAGCACCCTGCCGAAGTCATCTTTGAATGGTAAATCAAAGGCCATTTCAAACACTTTATCTTTATCTGCAGATGCGCCGTATTCGATATATATGCCCCCCATAGATAAATCAACGGCATTAGCCCGTGCCAATTCCCCATTTGATAGACGTATAAATACCGTTAGGTTAATTCTAAACCGCTGATGCTGCCGATTATCACTCTCTGCTGAAACTTTTGAATCTTCAACAGACTCATTGGTTACAGCTGAATGACCACCCTCCATTTCTAGCAGTATTTTCTCTAAAGCGTCATCTGCCATTTTTGAATATTCCTCCGACGTTTCTGATCTATTCGAGATACAATAAGCCCTGCTCAATTAACGCGACCTACACTACTAATTTTTCATTATAATAATGACTTCAAACCAACTCTGTTTTTATAGCATTCTATTTATCGTCTGGCCATCACTGTTATGGGGGATGGACAAGGAGCTAAATGAAGAAACGCTAACATTATGTCCATCAAGTAGTCTGCAGCTCAACTATAACCTCCCCCCAACTTTCGCGTCAGATAAACTCGATGAAACGAATATCAGTGCCGAGCAGGTACAAAGCATTGATAATGCTAGCAGCTTATTTTCTGGCAATGTAATCATAGAACGCCACAAACTTCGACTTCTCGCCGATGAAGTCTCACATAACAAAGACACACAGCAAATAGAACTTACTGGCAATGTACACGCGGATACCGAAAGCCTTTCACTCAGCGCCGACCATGGCTGGTTTAATTTGCAGCAAAATACCGGTGAACTAATAGACAGCGAGTACTTTGTACCGAATTCCCAATTTTCGGGAAAAACACCTCTGTTTAGAGTAACGGACCAGAAAAAGACTATTTTAGTCGACACGCAATTTTCTAGCTGCCCTCCCGAGCAACCGGACTGGTACCTGGATATGTCATGGCTAGAACTGGATCAGTCATCATCAACCGGAACGGCAAAACACGCAGTGCTTTGGGTAAAGGATGTACCTGTTTTTTATCTTCCATGGATACAGTTTCCACTCGGTGAAGAACGTCGCTCAGGGCTACTAATGCCTACTTTTGGTCAAACATCTAATAGTGGCTATGAAATCAAAATCCCATGGTACTGGAACATAGCACCAAACCAAGACGCAATATTAACGCCCAGCAATATTTCACGCCGTGGGCAAATGCTGACGACTAACTACCGCTACCTGACAAATAATAGTAATGGCAGTCTGGACATTGAATACTTACCTACTGACCAGTTATATGATGACAAAGAACGTTATTTAGTAGGCTTTAAAAACAGCACGGCGTTATCTAACAATCTAAATCTCAGCCTATTAGTAAACGACGCATCCGATAGCAATTATCTAAGTGACTTATCAAGTAGTTTCAATTTAAGCAACACTACTTATTTAGAAAAAAATGCAAACCTCAGTTATAACCAGGATATATGGAACGCGAATATCTTTGCACAAACATTCCAGACCATCGATACCAGTCTTGCAGAAAGCAGCCGGCCTTATCGTCGCTTGCCGCAGATTACCTTCAATATTAAAGATGATATCGCTGAATTTGATAACAGTTATTTAAGTGGTGAATTAAAAAGTGAATGGGTAGATTTTAAGCATGAATCGATCAACAAGGTTCAAGGTACAAGATTCCATTTAAACCCCAGGCTTTCATTGCCATTAGAAGGCAATGCGTGGTTTTTAAAACCCACGCTTGGATTAATGCACACACAATATAATACGACAGATAGCAATGGAGACCCGGTACTACTAGATGATAGAAATTTACGTACATTTAGCCTGGATAGCGGATTATTTTTTGAACGTAACATTAACAACAACTCAATGATTCAAACCCTAGAACCAAGACTCTTCTATTTAGATATCCCCTATGAAGATCAATCAGCTATTCCCTTATTTGATACCTCTCAGCAAACCTTTAGTTTCGCATCCCTGTTCCGGGAAAACCGATTTAATGGCACCGATAGAATTGGCGATGCCCGACAAGTAACTTTGGCACTTAGCTCACGTATTCTGGATAAAGAAACTGGCCATGAACTTATGAACATCAACATTGGTCGTATTTACTACCTTGATGAACAACGGGTTTCTTTAAATAGCAGCGTAACGACAACGCAGAACAGCACCTCTGACATTATTGCCGAGTTTAACAGTAACCTGGACAAATGGCGCAGTCGTGCGACGCTACAATGGAATGCGAATACTAATGAATCAGATAAACGTAGCTTACAGCTCAGTTACGCAGCAGCAGATAAGGCCGTATTTAACATAGGTTATCGTTTTTTTCGTAACGCCAATGATGGAAATAATAATATAGAACAAAGCGATCTATCGTTTGCATGGCCAATTGCGAATAATTACTCATTGCTCAGTCGCTGGAATTACTCCATAACCGAGAAACGAAATATAGAAACAATTGTCGGCCTGGAATATGAATCATGCTGTTGGGCACTGCGTTTAATTTCGCAGCGCTACCTGAATGGCACCATCAATAGTTCAAGCACAGACGAATACCAATCATCGATTATGCTTCAATTTGTACTAAAAAACTTTGGCAGCATCTCTGATAGAGAAGCAACCGAAACACTTAAACATGCTATTCTTGGCTACCAACCGGATTATTAAGATGCACCATTTAATGAAAACATTCTTCTACTTAACCTTATTTGTTTTCACTCTATTCACTTCAAGAGTCTTTGCCCTTGAAGAGCTCGATTCAATCGCCATTATTGTTAATGACGAGACCATTAGCGCTCAACAGATAGAAAAACGCTTGAACGACTTTAGGCGTCAAATAAGCATTCAAGGCCAAACACCACCGCCTGAAGAGTCACTTAAAAAGCAGGTGATCGAACGCATGATCCTTGACAGTATTCAATTACAACTTGCTAAAACGCAAGGAATAGAGATAGACGACTTAAGCCTGAATAAGGCACTAGAAAAGATAGCGGCCAATAACCAGAGCACTCTGGCAGACATGAGCAAAGTTTTACAAAGCAGGGGCATTAACTACACAGACTTTCGAGAACAAACTCGAAATGACATGATTATTCAACAACTACAGCAACGTATCATTGTTGGTCTTGTAAAAGTTTCTCCACAGGAAATTGATATTTTTCTATCCCAGCAAAAAGAATCTGGCGATACTGCTAATGATAAATACCATTTGGCACATATTTTAATTGCTACACCTGAAGCGCCATCGCCTGAAGAAATTCAGGCAGCAAGAAAAAAATCTGAACAAGCCATCGCCCGCCTTGAAAAAGGAGAAGCATTCAATGATGTAGCATTACATTTTTCTGATGGTCGTCAAGCGCTTCAAGGCGGTGACTTAAAATGGCGCAGCGCAGCAGAACTACCACCTCTATTTTTAAATGCTGCGCGCATCTTAAGTAAAAACCAGGTTTCTCAACCATTACGTAGCGCCAGTGGTTTTCATGTCCTCAAATTAATTGATAAAAAGACACAAACTCATATCGTCAGCCAAACTCTGGCCAGGCACATATTGATTAAAGCGGATGAAGTTACTAGTAATGACGACGCGAGAAAGAAGCTATTAAATATTAAAACCCGCCTGGATAATGGCGAAAAATTTGCAGATTTAGCCGCAGAGTTCTCTCAGGACCCGGGTTCAAAAAATAGTGGAGGTGATCTTGGCTGGTCAACAGAAGGAACCTTTGTACCGCGCTTTACAGAAGTAATGAACAGCTTAAAGAAAAACCAGATATCCGAACCATTCAAAAGTCAGTTTGGCTGGCATATCATTCAAGTACTAGATCGCCGCAAACAAGATGAAACTGATCAGCGTATTCGTCAAAAAGCAGAGAGAGCAATTCAAAATAGAAAAGCTGACGAAGAATTACAGCTATGGCTGCGTCGCGCGCGTGATGAAGCCTACGTAGAATTCAAAAACAAAACAAATGGATAACATCTCGCCTGTCATTGCAATCACTCCGGGAGAGCCTGCGGGAATAGGTCCAGACCTGTCCATTCTCAATGCACTGGATAATGTGGATGCGCGTCTGGTTTATTTTGCAGACCCTGACATGTTGGCCGAACGTGCAAAAGCACTAAATATTAAAATAAATATTCAGTGTTTGTCCTCGCTAGACAATATTCCATCTGCAATAAAAAATACCATGTTCGTATACCCGGTTAAATTATCCGCGCCATGTGTAGCCGGAAAATTAAACGCTGACAATGCGCAATATGTTATAGACAGTATTCGTCTGGCTGTTGAATCTCAACAAAATAAACAAACACAGGCATTAATGACCGGCCCCATTCATAAAGGAATTATTAATGATGCCGGTATTCCATTTTCTGGGCATACCGAATACCTTGCTGAACTAACATCTGCTACTCCTGTAATGATGCTCGCCGCAGAAAAAGAAAAATTGCGTGTTGCTTTAGTCACCACACACTTACCCCTAAGTCAGGTAAGCAAAGCCATTAACAAAGAAACGCTGCAAAATGTTATCACTACCTTACATAGTGACCTACAAAGTAAATATGGAATCTCCGACCCCCGAATACTAGTCTGTGGACTTAACCCCCACGCCGGAGAAAATGGACATATGGGAATGGAAGAAATTGAAACTATTGAACCCGTCCTACACACACTACGAGAACAGGGACTTAATTTAATAGGCCCACTGCCTGCCGACACACTGTTTACACCGAAGTACCTTGAACAGGCCGATGCAGTTCTCGCAATGTATCATGATCAGGGGCTACCGGTGTTAAAACACGTGGGATTTGGTCATGCTATTAATATTACATTGGGCTTACCCATTATTCGCACTTCGGTAGACCATGGTACAGCTCTGGATTTAGCCGCATCATCAAACATCGATTCCGGCAGTTATAAAGCCGCATTGGATAGCGCTATCTTTCTCGCTAATAAACAGACTTTAACTTAGTTAATAAAATTATTATGGCAATACAACATCGTGCAAAAAAACGTTTTGGTCAGAATTTTTTATCTGATCCCGGGATAATTCAAAGAATTATTCAAAGCATCAACCCAAAGCCCGGTGAACGCCTGATAGAAATAGGCCCTGGTCTCGGCGCTCTGACTTGCCCTATTTTGAAAATAGCAGGCGAAATGGATGTGATTGAGCTGGATCGTGATATCGTCCCAAAGCTACAGCTAAATTGCGGTCTAAACTACAGCAGTGAAAACAAACTTCGCATACATAATGTCGATGTATTAAATTTTGATTTTGCAGGCCTAAAGTATGAACAAGACTTACGCATTATTGGCAATCTACCTTATAACATTTCAACGCCTATTATTTTCCATCTGGTTGAGCACTGTAAAATCATTCAAGATATGTTTTTTATGCTGCAAAAAGAAGTTGTCGACCGCTTAGCTGCAAAATCAAATACCAGTAATTACAGCCGCTTATCTGTAATGGCTCAATACCATTTTATGATAACCCCCTTATTTCTTGTGCCACCCGAATCATTCGAACCTATTCCAAAAGTTGATTCTGCGATAGTCCGCCTGATTCCACATACTGAAAAGCCTGTAAAAGTTAACGATGAAAAGGAATTTGCGAAGCTAGTGCGAATATCTTTTTCTCAAAGACGTAAAACCCTACGGAATGTTCTCAAAGAGACATGCACTACAGCTCAGATTGAACAGGCTGGTATAGACCCAAGTGTGCGAGCACAATCACTAACTCTACAGCAGTTTGCCGATTTACATAATTGCCTTACAGAAAACACTCAATTGTCCCCTATAATTGAGCAGAAATAATTCACACTATTTCTGTTAAGCTAGATCCTAAATAGAGGCCGTATTAATTATGAATGAAGACACTTATAACGTTAATGTAGAAGTTTCCCCAAACTATATTGAGGAGCAATCCAGTCCTGATCAACATCATTTTGTCTTCTCTTATACAGTCACTATTACAAATAATGGCCACATTCCTGCAAAGCTATTAACACGTCATTGGATTATTACCGATGCAATGGGCAAGACTCAGGAAGTGAAAGGTGACGGTGTAGTGGGTGAACAGCCTTACTTAAAACCTGGCGAGGGATTCCAATATACCAGTGGTACAATGATGAAAACATCGAGTGGATCAATGACAGGTAGCTATCAAATGATTGCCGATGATGGCTTCCATTTCGATGCCGATATTCCAGAATTCTATCTATTAGCACCCACTACTCTGCACTAGCTCGTAATCAATCATGGGACTCAAATTTAGCTACACTCTACTAGCCCCTATTTACGATACAGTTGTTTCTAGTGCAACTCAATCTATACGCATTGCCAGTATTAACCGGCTTGCTATTGAGAAACCTCAGTGCGTACTGATCAATGGTATTGGCACCGGATTAGACATTCCTTTTTTACCCGAACAACACGATTATTCCGCGACTGATCTTACTCCAGCAATGCTAAATAAGTGTAAAGAGAGACTACATAATAAACCTCTTTCTTTGCAACTATATAATGCAGATGTAATGAAGCTGCCTTTTTCCGACAATCAATTTGACATTGTTTTAATGAATTTGATACTCGCTGTTGTACCCGATCCTTTGAAAGCGCTACAGGAAGCTATCAGGGTAACGAAGCCGCAGGGTAAAATTTATATCATGGATAAGTTCATACCACTTGGTAAATTTGCTCTTATTCGTCGTTTTATAAATCTATTTATGCGACATATAGCGACACGAACCGATGTTGTATTTGAAAACTTGCATGAGCAATGCCCTCAGGCTAAATTATTACAAAATAAGCCATCATTATTAAATGGCTGGTTTCGCTTAATTGATCTGGAAAAATCTGACTAATGTCTACATATGCGATTGGTGATGTTCAGGGCTGTTTTACCCAACTAAAAGCACTACTAATAGAGCTGGATTTTAAATCAGATAAAGATAAATTATGGTTTGCAGGCGATATTGTTAACCGCGGGCCCGATTCCCTTAAAACTATCCGCTTCATAAAATCCCTCGAAGATAATGCAGTAACTGTTTTAGGTAATCACGATTTACATCTATTAGCCGTTGCAAACGGTCGTAAGAAGCAAAGCAGAAAAGATACTATTCAAGACATCCTTAATGCTGCAGATTCACAAAAGTTACTAGACTGGCTTATACAGCGGCCACTACTGCATTACCAGGAAAAACATCATGTTTGCATGAGTCACGCAGGCCTGTTTCCTGAATGGACATTAGATCAGGCATTAGCTAACGCAGCTGAAGTAGAGAACGTTTTACAAAGCTCTAAAGCTCATGAATTTTTTCATCATATGTACGGAGATAAGCCAAACAAATGGTCTGATCATCTGGAAGGTTGGGATAGATTGAGGTTTATTACTAATTCATTTACTCGAATGCGTTATCTTAGAGATGACATGAAATTGTCTTTAAAAGAAAAAGGCGCGCCTGATAAGCAAGCGGAAAATATACATCCGTGGTTTATGTTTGAAAAAGCAGATGAAAATTTAAATATATTATTCGGTCATTGGTCTACGTTAAAAAATCCCAATATCGATTTTTTACATCCTCTCGATACGGGCTGTCTTTGGGGAGGCAAATTAACTGCTCTAAAAGTATCTAAAAAAATGAGCCATAGAACAAGTGTAAAGTGTCCGCAATCTAAACCAATTATTGAACCTATACGTTAAGCTTCTCTCTTATATTTGGAAATAGTAAAACTGTAATTATTTTTATCGTCTGCCGGAACATTCTTACTTTCAACTTTCTTCCACTCACTCTCATTGTACTTGGGAAACCAGGCATCACCCTCACAAGTGGCATCAACATGCGTTAAGTACATGAATTGTGCTTTAGCAATCATTTGCGCGTAAAAATTAGCACCACCAATAATCATCACATCTTCTGCATCACTCACAAGCTGCAATGCAGCATCAATACTATCGGCACTCTCAATACCTTCAGCCTGAAACCCTGAACGACTTACGACTATATTTTTACGCCCTGGTAATGGCCGGCCTATTGATTCATATGTCTTTCGCCCCATGATTACTGGTTTACCTAACGTGACTTCCTTAAAATGTTTAAAATCTGCGGGAAGATGCCATGGCAAACCATTCTCAGAGCCAATAAGTCTATTTTTATCCATCGCTGCAATAATTGAAATAATCATAGTGCTACTTAAATAGATATAGGGGCCTTAATGTGCGGATGTGATTCATAATCACTTAACTCGAAGTCTTCAAATTTAAAATCAAATATATTTTTAATGTTTTGATTTAATTTAATAGTTGGTAATTTAAAAGCTTTACGACTTAACTGTTCATCAACTTGTTCCAGGTGATTGTTATATAAATGCGCATCACCTAAGGTGTGCACAAAATCACCTGGTTCTAAGCCTACTACCTGTGCAACCATCATCGTTAATAATGCATAAGAGGCTATATTGAATGGCACGCCCAGGAATATGTCTGCACTTCGTTGATACAACTGACACGATAATTTACCATCTGCAACATAGAACTGAAAAAAAGCATGACAGGGCGCTAAGGCCATTTGCCCCTTCTTAACATTATCCTGGGGGCTTATCGACTCATCCGGCAAGTCAGCCACATTCCAGGCGGATACAATTATCCGGCGGCTGTTTGGTTTATTTTTAAGTAGCTGTATTACTTCTTCTATTTGATCTATATGTGTACCATCGGGTGCGGGCCAATTTCTCCATTGATAGCCATACACAGGGCCTAGTTGCCCATCATCCGCCCATTCATTCCAAATTTTTACGCCATTATCAAGAAGGTATTGGGTATCCGTTTCACCCTTTAAAAACCACAGCAACTCATGGATGATAGATTTTAGGTGACATTTTTTGGTTGTAACCAGGGGGAAGCCTTCACTTAAGTCAAAGCGCATCTGATAACCAAATACTGAAACTGTTCCTGTTCCAGTTCTATCACCTTTTTGTACACCATTTTCTTTTACATGGCGCATTAAATCTAAATACTGTTTCATACTTCCTCAGTTTTTTGTTTTTTATAGGCCCAAATTAAAATGCCAACTCCAAATATTATCATCGGGATTGATAACTGCTGCCCCTTTGTCATCCAGTCAAACATCACAAAACCTAACTGTGCATCTGGTGTTCTGTAAAATTCTGTTATAAATCTAAAACTTCCATAAACCAACATGAAGACACCACTTACGGCCATTGTTGGACGTGATTTTTTAGAATAGATAAATAAAATAATGAATAGAAGCAGACCTTCAGTTAACGCCTGGTATAAGGAAGAAGGGTGACGCGCCACGTGATCGCCGTAGTCCATCGCCCATGGAACTAGTGAGTCTACTGGCCGACCCCATAATTCTTTGTTTATAAAATTACCTAATCTTCCAAAACCTAATCCAAGAGGAACCATTGGAGCAATAAAATCACTTACCTGAAAAAATGTTCTATTTGTTTTACGTGCAAATAAATATAACGCAGTAAAGACACCCAACATGCCGCCATGAAAAGACATTCCGCCTTCCCATATTCGTACAATAATTAACGGATTATCTAGAAATATATCAAAGTTATAAAAAAGAATGTAACCAATCCGGCCACCTAATATAACGCCAATTGCGCAGTAAAAAATAACATCAGATACCTGTTCTTTATTCCAATTATTGGTTGATAACCTGGAACGTAAATTTCCAATATATAATGCTGCGATAAAACCAAACAGATACATCAGTCCATACCAATGAACTTTTATTGCACCAAAATCGACAGCTACAGGATTTATTTCTGGGTAATTAATCATGCGGAGATATTATCAGAAAAGTTAGTAAGAAAGATTATCTGTTTAGTATAATTTTTGCTAAACAAATTAAAATATACCAATACTCTTAACCCCAGCCAAAAAAAAAGCCCCTGCTGCAATGCAACAAGGGCTTTTTAGGTGTTAAATCCTGGCAGTGACCTACTCTCACATGGGGAGACCCCACACTACCATCGGCGCTAATTCGTTTCACTT
>Ga0316206_1000151_pt1 | contig 139216 bp, 107 predicted proteins | sample 6monthpyrite_MG_FD_204942 | JGI IMG/M metagenome (GOLD analysis project Ga0316206, IMG submission 204942) | Microbial mat bacterial communities from mineral coupon in-situ incubated in ocean water Damariscotta River, Maine, United States -... | ecosystem: Environmental > Aquatic > Marine >... | reverse complement strand
TTGATAAGATAGACTTTAGCGTCATGAATACCGTAAATATTGATATTTTAAAGAGGTATTACTTTATATCGATGTCAGGATTTTTTCAAGTATTGACTGTTTTTCTCTGAAATCAGTTTAAATTTACATTGTTCATAGCTAATGAATTATCAGCTACAGGCTTGTATGTCAAGAAATAAAAGGATGGTGTATCGATCTGTATATTGCTAGTCGTAACCCTTTTTGCTGACCCCTTTGGCTTTTTAGCTAAACCATTGCCGATTCAGTTTTTATTCGTCTTACCTTTGGGGCTTGTTAACCGAAATTTTTTTGATGATTTTTATCAGTTCAGGTTGACACATTAGGGAATTCTATTGATTGCAGTATTTTTTTAAACGTTGGCAATCCTTTGGTAAAATAATGGACTGATGGTGCTCGAAAAGTGAAAGTGACAAAAGTCTGAGGCAATACAAATCCGATGGTTAGATGCTCTATTTGTAGCTTATCGTTATCACGATAGTGAAACTGTATTTGGAAACCGTGCAAGTCAGAGATTGTGACTGGAATGTTTTGGGTAATTTTAAAATAATCGATGCCGAGTTTAATTTTTTGTTCTGCAATATATCGTTCAGCTAACTCAGAAGGTAACATTGATGTGCTGGCCTGTCTTTCTATGTTCGGAAATGCATCTTTTAAATCGATGCTCATGACAGCCACAACATCTAAACCAAAGCCATTGTGGGTAACAATAGCACGATCCACTGAGATTTCTTTATCTTCGCCTTGTTTACGTATCGTGTAACGATGATTGTAGTCGTTGAACATGACCCACTGTAGCGGTAGTTTAAATGATATTTCACCAACCTGGTGAAGCTCATGATTTTCTTTTATTAATGACCATGTCGGTGTACAAGCAGAAAGCAATATTACAATTGCTAGAAAAATGGTCTGTATCATCATTGTTCGATTCTTGTATTGTTGATGTTTTGCAGGTATTGCTTTATGTAGGCGCTATCTGCCGCCGTTGGTGATAAATTGAGATACTTCTCAAAATTTTTAGACGCTTGCTTTAGTTGATTGCCCTTATAGTCCAATAGACCCAATGCCCGGTAGGATGCAGAAAAGGCCGGTGCTTTCTTTACTGCCATTATGTATGCATCTTTTGCTTTGTTTAAATCGCCTTTTTCATTCCTAAGCCGGTAAGCTTCTCCCAAATAGAACCATGCTTCGGGTGTATAAGCATCGATTTTATTATCATCCTGCAATGCTAACAATACCGTTTTGTATTGGTACTTAGATAATTCAAGTTGATAATTAAGTAGTCTCAATTTTGCTGTGCGCTGTAGATAGGGCTTTGCTTCAACAATGCCTGTTGTTCCACGATGTTCTTCTTTGAATCGCTTGGCCCGATTTAACAGGTCGGGATGTGTCTTGAACATGGATGACTTTTCTATACCTAAAGCTTCTATCGATTCTTTTATTCGATTAAATATGTTTGCTGCTTCGTTGGGGTCGTATCCCACTGCTAATAAACGCTTAAAGCCTTCTTCGTCTGCATCCATTTCAAGATCAATAGAATACAAACTCAATATCTCTAAGGAGTCATCAACTCGATAACCAAATGTGGCCTGATCTTGTGCAATGAATTTAGTATCTTGTTGTGATCGTAATGTATGTCCACTCACAACATGTGCCCCTTCATGCGCTAATATTGAGGCGATTTGTGCTTCATTTTCTGCCGCCGCTAACAAACCCAAATTAAAATAAATGGTACCATTCGTTAACACAAATGCATTTAACTCAGTGGATAAAATAATTCGAACTTTCATCATATCGTAAAATTTTGGATATAATTTTTCGAGAATACCTTCTAAGTACTTAATCATTGTTTCGTCTTGATAGAGTTGATTGCTTTTAGCCATTTGCTCTTCAATTTTTTCTGCATTGTATAACATTCTAGCCATGGTACGTTCCCAAACACTTTCATTTATGTCTGCGCCTATTGCATGGCTTATTCCTAACAGATATAACCCGAACCACATCAGCAGTCGTAATATTATCATAATTATTTTATCAATTTATTGAAGTGGTATTGATGCTATGATGAGGGAAGTTTTGTAAGGTATTTTTCAGCATCTTATGTACTGAGGTTTGGTCTCGCAAATCAATATTTTCATAAGCGGCGTTATTCATCCATAATATATTGCCATTCGCAATATCTACCAAGCTCATTGTGATTTGTAATGTTCCAAAGTTAATATCATTTTTGGGATATAAAAAAATATTTTTTGTGGGTTTTTGATTATGTTGAGCTAGCGCAATGGGTTGAGTACCATTGATAATCATCGCCGCATCAATATTTTTGTTTTTTAAGAACTTGAGTCCATCGCCAATGGTGTAGTCGAATTTTGCGACTTTATGCGGCCACATATCTTGTTCTGTGGTGTGTGATTTTGCAAAATAAGCGACACGATTGTAGAGATTTAGGCTTTTCTCCAAAGCCTCGCTGTATTCATTTTCTTCTAATTGACGAGCATTGACATTGAATTCAAAATTGAATAATCGCAATAGCTCGGTGGTGGTGTTTTGATTGGCCGCTGAATTCCATTCTGGAATTGTTTCTATTATCCCACCAGTGAATACTTCAACAATGTCGAATTCTGCTGGAATAACGATGATACGGTTAAAAAGTTGATGATTGGATGGATTCATACTATGGTGAAGATGATGCGTTGGCGTTTGTGCACACCCGGCTAAACAACAAAAAAACGTCATCAGATATCGCACAGTTCAATCATCCGCTAAAGTTATGCCATTAAAATTCATGATGTAGCTTGATTGGGGGGATAGGTGCATAATCAATGCCATGGTTAGCCATGGGCTACACAATTACTTTTCTGTTGTTGTCCATTACCAACGCTCAAAATAGAATCAGCTCTGAGCGTCAAGTGCCTAATAATTTTCGCTCATTTTTTGATCTTGTTTTGCCAAAATTCTAAACCATAGATTTAAAACAACTTGACACTACATCGTGCTTATAATGCTTTTGCTTTTAGGGAAAAGGTTGTTTATCCTTTTTACCATAAAAGGGAGTTTGGTAATGTATATATATCGAGCAGGGCTTAGTATAAATAGTCTACGGATACTTGTTTTTATTGTTTTCGTAAGTTTTATCATCGCATGTGATTCTAATAATAATAAAAACGCATTGGATCTTACCGATCGTATATCAAACGAAAACCTCGCAAAGATTTATCAAGAAAATATTTCAATTCCATCTGCCAAAAACACGCTGATTTTTGGTTTTGATTTGCGCAATAGCCCTACTGAAGATGCAAAACAATATTTGCCATTTATCAGTTATTTAAGTCAGGCTACTGGTCTTCAGTTTGAATTGAAATTCACCCCAAAAAGCAGTGATATAGCGACGGAGCTTGGCGAAGGTAGAATACACTTAGCTGCGATAGGTGCCACAAGTTACATTAAGTCTCATGAGAGTCATGGGGTTATTGTGCTGACACGAGGGATGAACAATAAAGGCAAAGCCGAGTATCGCTCTGTCATTGTTGTTCGTCCCTTCAGTAAACTTAGAAACCTAGAGCACCTAAAAGGCAAGCGATTTGCCTTTGGTAATATTGATTCGACACAAGGGCATTTGATTCCACGTATTGAACTAGCTAGTCACAATATTTTTCTGCTAGATTTTAGCAGTTACCAATATACCGGGTCACATGTTAATTGTGCAAATGCTGTTATTTCTGCCCAAATGGATGCATGTGGTATGCAAGATACCCTTGCCGATGAATTCGTTGCTAAAGGTTTGCTGCGCAAAATTTATACTTCCCCTTATTACCCATCCAGTGGTATTGCGGCAAATCAACATATAGCAAAAGATGTTGTAGACAAAATCATACAGGCATTAATCACATTCGAACCCGAGGGTAAACATAAAGATTTGCTTTATCATTGGGATAAAACGGAAATGTCAAAGGGTTTTGTCCGAGCGAATTCAAAAGATTATGCTGAATTAAGAAAATGGATGATTGAATTCAAGTTATTAGCAGTAGCAGAGGGTGTTCACTAATGAAGTTATCCACAAGAATTACACTGCTTATCACATTGCTAGTTTTAGTATTTGGTGTTTTATCAACGATCATCGTTAGTCAATTAATGGAAACCCGACTTGTCGAAAATCAAAATAAATGGATTGACACGTTGATACATTCAATTGCTGACTCTACGAGTCAATACACCATCGATAATAAAGTGATTCATGCCAGAGAACAATTGCAAGGTATAGCAAAAAGAGAGTCAGCGATTGAGTATGCCTACATTGTTAATTTTGATGGAGAAATTTTTAGTCATAGCTTCGACAAGGGTGTCCCGCGGCAGTTTGTTAATCTGGATCATGCGAATTTGGAGCATATGGATACGATCATAAAATTTCAAACATCAACCGATGCTATTGATGATATTTCATTCCCACTGATCGATGACATGCAGGCTCATATACACCTTGGAATCAATCATAAAGAAATAAATGGTATAGTCACTTCCACTTCCCAAGACATCATGTCAATTACTTTATTGAGTGCCATCATTGGAATTGCCTTATCGTTCTGGTTAGGTCGACGAATCACGGCACCTTTAGCCCGCGTATCTGACAAAATTCGGGAATTTGGTGAGGGTAGCAATAAGCCTGTTGAAATATTATCGAAAGATATAGAAATCAATCAGCTTGTCGGCGCTTACAATAAGATGATTGATGACCGGGTAAAAAAGGACATTGAATTGTATCATCATCGTGAACATCTTCAGGAATTGGTGAGGGAGAAAACGCAAGAGTTGCAACTTGCGCGAGATGATGCACTCAAGGCCACAAAAGCCAAGTCTGAGTTTCTGGCAAATATGAGCCATGAATTGCGAACACCGATGAACTCTATTATTGGATTTACGGGGATTCTTAAAGATGAAATGGCTGGCCCTATCAATAACGAACAGAAAAATCAATTAGAGATGGTGTATAACGGCGCACAACATTTATTGTCTTTGATTAATGATATTTTGGATTTATCAAAAGTAGAAGCGGGAAAAATGGATGTTATCAATGAAACCTTCTATCCGAGTGTGTTAATGGACGAACTGCAAAGTCTTATGCAGCACCAAGCCGATAAAAAAAATATTAATCTGATTTTCAATACAAGAAATTTACCAGAATCATTATTTACCGATCAAAGTAAATTGCGCCAGATATTAGTTAATCTCATTGGTAATGCAATAAAGTTTACTTCGTACGGCTCGGTGACAGTCGATACTAAATTGTCACCAGGTGCTTTGACTTTTGAAGTTAAAGACACCGGAGTGGGAATAGGGGAAGTTCATCAAGCTAAAATATTTGAAGCATTTAACCAGGTGGAATCAAGTGATACCAGGACACATGAAGGTACTGGCCTGGGTTTGGCTATTAGTCGACAGTTTGTCGAATTGCTCAATGGTCAAATAACATTGGAAAGTCAGCTAGGTCAAGGAAGTTGTTTTCGTGTTCAAATTTCAGTGAGTGAAGTAAGGCCTGCTCCTGAAAAAACGAGCCGAGTCAATAAACGTCATGTTAATTTTAATGAAAACAATCACCGAGTTTTGGTTATTGATGATCAACTAGATGCACTCAATTTGTTAAAGACATACCTTGAACATAAAAATTACGAAGTCATTTGTTGTCAAAATTCCCTCGAATCCGTTGAGCTAGCTAAGCTCCATCAACCCTTTGCGATTACTTTGGATATTTTGATGCCTAAAGCGGATGGTTGGAGTACGCTTGCAGCCTTGAAAAGTGATTGTGAGGTTTCGCATATCCCGGTAATCATTGTTTCAATATTGGATGAACAGCCCTTAGGGTTATCATTAGGCGCCGTGGACTATATTCAAAAACCCATTAAAGCGGAAATACTGCACAATGCCTTAGCTAGCTTGCGACTCATGGGTAACGACATTTTAATGATTGAAGATAGATATCAAGATGCTGAATTATTAAAGAGGATACTGGAACCGGAGGGGTATAACATATCACACGCTGTTAATGGTAATAATGCATTGATGCAGATATCTGAATATCCTCCCGACATTATTTTGTTGGATTTAATGATGCCTGGCATGGGTGGAATTGAAGTGATACGCCGAATACGAAACATATATAAGTTATTTGTTCCTATTATTGTAGTCAGTGCCAAATCGCTAACAGAGGAAGAAAAAAAATACTTAAAGAATAATGTTGAAGACATCTTAATAAAAGGGCAATTCAGCCGCAAAGAGATGCTGATTTCAGTGAGTAATGCTTTAGCACGAATAAAAAACCCTGTAGAGAGCTTAGTTTATGAGTAAAATTTTAATTGCTGATGATAATGCTCAAAATTTGTATTTAGCGCGCTACTTGTTAGAAAAAAATGGACATGATATCGATGAAGCGGTGAATGGTGCATTAGCTGTTCAAGCGGTTGAAGAAAATAGTTATGATTTAATCTTGATGGATATTCAAATGCCGGTGCTCGATGGGTTAGAAGCGACGCGAAAAATAAAATCAAAAAATAAGGTACCGATTATTGTTGCATTAACGGCCAAAGCGATGGCGGGTGACGCTGAAATTATTATGGCGGCTGGGTGTGATGGTTATATAGTAAAGCCGATTGAGTCACATCATTTTGCCCGCCAAGTGGAAAGTTATTTGGATGATAAATGAGCTTCAAAGTATGGCTAAAACAGTATTAATTGTTGATGATATTGACGCGAATTTATATTTATTGAGAACTATTTTTTCGTATCACGGTTATCATGTAAAAGAAGCCAAAAATGGAAAAGAAGCATTGAAAATTGCCTCTGAATCCGCGCCTGATCTGATTGTATCAGATATTTTAATGCCTATCATGGATGGTTTTTCGTTATGTAAAGCTTGGAAGAAAAATGATGTACTGAAACAAATTCCTTTCATTTTTTATACAGCGACTTATACCGAACAAAAGGATGCTGATTTTGCTTTGAGTCTTGGTGCTGCCCGGTTTTTAATAAAGCCCATGGCAAGTCATGAGTTCATCAAAGAAGTGGTTGATGCCGTAAAAAACTATGACACATCAAAGGCGATACCAATGAGTAATGATGCTGAGAATTTATTGGATTCGGACGAGGATTTTTATAAAATTTATAACTCTCGATTAATTCATAAACTGGAAGATAAATTAGTCGAGTTGGAAATAAAAAATGGTGAGTTACTTGAGAAAGAAAAAGTCATACGTCGACTGAATGAAGACTTAGAAGAAAAAGTTAGGGCTCGAACTGAAGAGCTTTTCATATTAAACGAAGATTTAGAATCATTTAACTATTCCGTTTCTCATGATTTGCGGGCACCGCTGAGACATATTATTGGTTTTTCTGAGATATTAATAGAGGATCACAATACGTTACTAAATAAAAAGACTAGTGAAATCGTTGACCGCATCCATCACGCTGGAAAGAAAATGGATGTCATTATTAATGCGTTGCTTCGCTTGTCAAAATTAAAAGCAAAAAGCATGAAAAAAACACATGTTAATTTATCAGTGATGGCAGAAGATATTGTCTCTAATCTTTCAGAAAATCAAGAAAATCAAGAAAGCAAGCTAATTGACATTCATATTCAGCAGGGTATGTACGCTGATTGTGATAAGGATATGTTGCAAATCGTATTGGAAAACTTATTAGGTAATGCCTGGAAGTATACTTCAAAAAATGATGTCGTATTTATTTCGTTTGGATGCCAATCAGAAAATGGTGATGATATCTTTTTTGTCAAGGATAATGGTGCTGGATTTAACATGGAGTTTGAACAGGAGTTGTTTAAACCCTTTAAACGTAATCATTCTCAAAGTGATTTCCAAGGCATTGGAATTGGCTTGGCTACGGCTAAACGAATAGTCAATCATCATAACGGAAAAATCTGGGCTGAAGGAAAGCCAGGACAAGGGGCATGTTTCTATTTTACTCTGGGGTCTTGTCTTTAAGCCAGTCCATCTGGGTTTGGAGTTTGCCAAATTCGCCTTATGAGAAAGATCCTTAATAAGTAATATACGGTCAAGTACCATATTGACTGTTAAATTTTCTAGATTTATGAAGCATTGAATATGTGAAAATCAATACCAGTCAATATAATATTTGACCCTAATGCGATTGGGGTTCGTTGGCAGTTAAACTATAATTAACATTGTAAAACAGATTACAATGTAGTTGAAAATCAGTTATACCTGTGTGATGCCTAAGTAAACCCCATATTACCTTATTGGTATGTCTTGCTTGTTTGCTTGCGTTTTGCTGGCCAGTAATGACGGATAGGTAAATGTTTGTCGATAGAGTCTGCGGAAGGTGATACTTCAATCGTATAACCTTCGCCACATGCGGGATCTAATGGGTTGTTCTTAAGGTTACGGAGCACCGTTACGTTGGGCCAGTAACCGATAGAAACGACGTCCGAGTCATCGAATTTTTCGGTAAGATGGGCGATCCAAATATCCGCACGGTTATTGCGCTCGCTGGACTTGACACGTGAACAATAGTTGGCAATTGCGATATTAACTTGCATTTTTGTAACACAAGAGTTTGTTTTGAATTTAGGATAGCTTGCCCGATAGGGCAGTAAGCCAACGAGATCGCGTTCTAGTCTGCCATTGGTATAATGAAAGGCGCGTGTGTCCATTGTTTGTTCGTTTGGGTTTGTGCGTCCAGGCGAGTGAGCTTTGCGTATATTGATCCTGTCAAATATACTTCTATCTTGTATCGGAGAGGGGGACATTACCGCATTGCCTAGTATTTCATCATGCAGATTGATTGTTTCGCCAGTATCAGGTCTAACTGCTTGTGCATTTATTCCATTCGGCCAAACAACCGCAGTAGCCTGTACTGATTGTGTATCTTGCAATCCCGGTGATGAGCATCCATGAGAGATCACAATGGCACTGATGCTGCCTGAATTGCCTTCCATTTCTTCTGTCACGTTCCATTTTTCTGGGGTGTTTTTTTTGACGAGTGAAGTATGTGCTAGCAAATTACTGGAGGTTACCAGTATGAAGATACTAATTGCACTGAGTATTGGTTTACTGTGAGGTATCATAAATGCAAAACTCCTTTTCTTGTTAGATAGTTTTTGTTTTTGGATGTGTTTCACGAGGGCGTATCAATATGCTGCTCATTGAGTCAATCCACGATATTAGCATTCAGCAAGTTCAATACCATAAATTTTGTTATTTATTATCAAGAGGGTATGCTTCTTGATGAAGTTTATATATGTGATATCAAGCAGTGAGTTAAGTGATATGCCTTAGTTTTATCAGTGGCCTATGCTGGTGATGGCCTTGTATGCTGCCGCTAGTGCGGTGGGTTTATATTCAGTGTGGTTACATTGTGGGGTGAAAGTATAATGATTTAGTTTATATCTTGATCTTTTGATTAGCTTTGCCTTCATGCAGTCATCAATCAGAACGAATAAACCTTAATCGGGAAGCTATCACGTGTTTATTCCTTGACGAACATTGCAACCACTTAGCCGCTATATCAACCACTTAGCCAATTGCTCCTTTCAATATCCAACAATGATATTGATAATAATAAAATGTTATCTGAGTATCAGATATCCGGGTTATTGAGTAACCCGAGACTTATGGAGAATGAATCCAGTGGAAGGCATTTTGTTTATTGAACATATTACGCCCTTGTTACAGCACATGTTGGTATTTCTTGGGCTGGCCTATTTGTTTACCAAGACGCCGGTATTTACTGCCCTAGCAAACAATACGCTCTCTCTGCCGGATAAGGTTGTCATTTATTTTGTGTTCTCTGGTTTTTGCATATTAGGCACAGTTTTCAGTGAGCCATCTATCCAGTCGGATGATGCCATCGTTAATACGCGAGCAATTGGTGCTATTTTAGGTGGTTTATTAGGTGGCCCGGTGGTGGGTTTTCTCGTCGGGTTGACCGGTGGTATTCATCGAGTTTTGAGTCTGTCGATTAATGATCCGATCGAGTATATCGATTGGGCCTGTGGTGTTGCCACTACCTATGAAGGGTTGCTTGCGGGTTATGTACACTATTATCTTTCCCGGAGGGGAAAAATAGAATCTCTGTTTTCTCCCGGTCTCGTCTGGTTGTTAGCTTTTGTTATTGGAGTAGGACATATATTAATTGTCTCGCTGTTTGGAATACTCGCAGGAGAATTTGATGATGCCCTGAATTTGCAAAAGGAGATCGCGTTGCCCATGTTGATTGCCAATTCTGTCGGTGCCGGGCTAATCATGTATATGATTCGGGAACAGAAGCGGGCCTGTAACGAGCTTAACAGCACCGCCACAGCATGGCGGATTGCCAACAAAACAGCCAGTATTATGCTCACCCGATTTAGTCAGGAGAGCAGTAAACAAATTGCTGAAATTATACAACAGGAAAGCCGTGTTGGTGCGGTTGCCATTACCAATCGAGAAAAATTGCTGGCTTTTACTGGTGTGGGCGAAGATCATCATCGACCAGGCTCACCCCTTTCTTCTGAGGATACACTGATGGCGATTAAAGAAAACCAGGTTGTGTTTGCCGATGGGGTCAGCAAAAAGTATCAATGCCGATTTGAGGCATCCTGTAAATTGGGTTCAGTATTGATTATTCCGTTACGGGATGAAGCTAATGATGAGGTGCTCGGTACCATCAAGCTGTATGAGCCGAAGAATAAACTATTCCGTAATACTAATCGGAAGTTAGGAGAAAATATTGCTCATCTACTCTCTAGCAGAATTCTAGCCGGGCGTTATGAGTTGCAACGGGTAATGCTTATAGAGGAGCAGCATAAACTCTTGATCGCACAGATTAACCCACATTTTTTTTATAACGCACTCACTACCATTAGTTATATTATTAGCAAACAACCTGATCGAGCACGTGATTTATTACATTGCTTTTCAGGATTTTTCAGAAAAAATCTGAAAAGCCCTGGGGATACCACAACTTTGAGGCATGAGCTGGAGCATGTGGAGTCTTACCTGGAAATAGAAAAAGCACGCTTTGAGCATCGGTTGCAAGTCAATATAGCTGTTCCTGAATATTTGTATGAGCAAATCATCCCTGTTTTCACTTTACAACCGATTGTTGAAAATGCAATCAAACACGGCACCAGTGAACTGCTTGGTATAGGAGTCATTAATATTACTTGTACTGAGCAAAATGATAGTTTCACCTTGACTGTCGAAGACAATGCGGGCTTGTATGTGGAAAATCATACTAGCGGTATCGGGCTTAAGATAAATCAGCGTATCAAAATGCGCTATGGTCATAACTATGGAACTGACATCCAGTGTGAGCCAGGGCGATGTACTAAAGTCAATATTCACTTGCCAAAGAACAAGGAGTCAATATGATTCGTACAATTATTGTTGATGATGAACCTCACGCGCTTGAGGATCTAGAGGAAAAAATCAGAAGAGATACTGAATTTGATATTGTTGGTAAATGCGCTAATGCCTGGGAGGCCATAGAAGCGATTAAAAATAAATGCCCGGATGTTGTTTTTCTGGATATAAGAATGCCGAGGATCACGGGTCTAGATATGATCCCCATGCTGGATAAGGACAATATGCCGCGTATTGTTTTTGTGACGGGTTATGATGAATATGCTATTGAGGCATTTAAAGTAAATGCCATCGACTATTTATTGAAACCGGTAATAATTGACCGGCTTAATATAAGCTTGGAACGTCTTAAAGAAAACCATAAGCCTCAGGATAATGTTACTGAAGCTTTTCTTGCAGACTTGAAATTTGTTCCCTGCTACCAAGGCAGTCAGAATTTTCTGATAGATATTAAAGATATCATCTATGTATTTTCCAGTCCGACAACCGGTATTAATTTTATTACAGCGGATGGTCAAGAGTTTCATACCAGTCTTACCTTGAAGGTATTAGAAGACAGCAGTCGACTGTTGCGTTGCCATCGGCAGCATATGGTAAATCGTGATCATATCAAATGTATCGAGAAACGGGACAATGGTTTGGGTGAAATTCATACTGTTGGGGGGCGCATAATACCCGTTAGTCGAAGATATATGGATAATTTTCCGGCTATTGCTTGATATAACGAACTCGGTATGATACTGATAACCTAAATCCCAAGTGTTCTAGATATAATCTCCATTCCGCTTACCGCTTAATAACCACCACTAATATCCAAATAACGCCGCTTAGCCAAATAGCGGCTGCAACTCTCCGCTCACTTAGGTAGGCTCTGTATATTCTATTGCTATAGACGTTAATCTGAAAGTTAATATCCAATCAAGTGTAGGATGGGTAGAGCAAAGCGAAACCCATCAATACTAAATCTGACCATATAAAGCGCTGGTGTATGTCGATACGTGCAAAACTGTACATACCAAAAATGAATGGAGTAATCTCATGCCGAAAAAAATGACAATGACGACCAAAATATTAATTTGGATGGTGGCAGGGTTGATTGTTGGTAGTGTTATTAATGCGATGGCCAGTGATGTTGCATTCATTCAAGATTACCTGGTTAATGGTTTATTACATGTAGCTGGTGCTATGTTCATCAGCTTGCTGAAAATGTTAGTGGTGCCACTGGTTACTTTTTCGCTCATTTGTGGTGTCTGTGGTTTGGGAGATGTTAGCAAATTGGGTCGTGTGGGCCTGAAATCATTCCTGCTTTTTTTGTTAACAACGATCCTGGCGATTTCTTTTGCTCTTGTTGTTTCTATGACTGTGGGTCCCGGACAAGGGTTTGAATTGACCGAGAATACTACCGAATTTACGACGCCTGATGCACCGCCATTGACTCAAGTGATTATCGATTTGGTTCCCAGCAATCCTATCGCCGCCTATGCTGAAGGCAATATGTTACAGATCATATTTTTCACTATTTTATTTAGTATTTGTATCTTAATGGTGGGAGACGTAGGTCGCTCCATTACTGCGGGTGCTGAAAAACTGAATGCTGTCATGATGCAAGTAGTGACCGTGGTAATGCATATCGCGCCTTATGGGGTGTTTGCGTTGATGGCGAAAACTTTTGCGATACAGGGCGTTGGCTTGATTTTGCCAATGCTGAGTTATTTTGTAGTGGTTGCATTAGTATCGTTGCTGCATGCAACAGGCACTTTAATGTTGTTATTGAAGTTTTTAGGGCGCGTCAGTCCAGTTATGTTTTTACGGAAAATGCGTGCAACCCAAGTGTTTGCCTTTAGTACTTCCAGCTCTAATGCGACGATCCCTGTGACTTTGCAAACCACAGAAAAACGTTTGGGTGTGGATAATTCCACAGCCTCGTTCGTGGTGCCTTTTGGTGCTACGCTAAACATGGACGGTACCGCGATCATGCAAGGTGTGGCCACGGTATTTATTGCCAATGTGTATGGCATTGATCTTAGCCTCACTGATTATCTTACCGTGATTGGTATGGCAGTATTAGCGTCAATTGGTACGGCGGGTGTGCCTGGGGTGGGGATTGTTATGTTGGCGATGGTATTCACTCAAGTGGGTTTACCTGTGGAGGGTATCGCCTTGATCATTGGCGTGGATCGTTTGTTAGATATGATACGGACGGCGGTTAATGTAACGGGGGATGCTGTGGTGACCACGGTTGTGGCGCGCAGTGAAAGAAGTATTTCCATGGAGATTTTTAATGATCTTAATGCGGGAGCTGTCGAAGACGTACATTTGCCGCACGGTAAACAAGGGATCGAGAAGTAGTCACGTAATAATTTTTTTCATGGGTATCCTGGTTTGCTCTGTATTTGATTGTTCTGATTACCTACAGGGAAGTGAGACGGGTTATGAGTATTTTATACTAGAGAAATCAAAAAATAGTCAGTGATGTGTTATTTTTTAATTATTACATGCTCATTTCTTAGGAAATAAAATATGCTCAGCACTCAAATTCAACGTCGTCAACCCAGCTTGTTTGCCATCATTATTCCTGGAGTTCTCATTGCCGCGACGGGTGTTGGTGCCGGTGATTTAGCCACCGCTAGCTTTGCGGGTAGTCAGTTGGGCTTGGCAATTTTATGGGCTGTTATTGTAGGTTCTATTTTCAAGTTAGTACTCACTGAAGGTTTAACACGTTGGCAACTGGTGACTGGGCAATCTCTGTTAGAGGGATTGGTGAAAAGTCTGGGGCCTGTTTTCGCCTGGCTGTTTCTGCCTTATTTATTGTTGTGGTCCTTCTTCGTCGGCTCGGCTCTGATGAGTGCCTGTGGTGCGACTCTGCACGCCATGTTTCCCCTATTTGATGATGCATATCAAGCCAAAATCGTGTTCGGAATTGTTAGTAGCGTGCTGGGACTGATGATGGTCTTGCTCGGTGGTTTTAAATTGTTTGAGAAAATAATGGCGTTTAGTATCGCCATTATGTTTGTCATTGTGCTGATCACTGCTGCGATATTGTGGCCGGGAATTGGCGAGATAATACAGGGGCTCATGGTGCCGAGTATTCCTGATGCGGATGGTAAAGGTATCGCATGGACTATTGCATTGATTGGCGGTGTTGGTGGCACATTGACCATTCTTTGTTATGGTTATTGGATAAAGGAAAAAGGTCGCAACTCTGTTGAAGATATCAGTATTTGTCGGATCGATTTGGCAATAGGTTATTTTCTCACCGCAGTGTTTGGTATTGCAATGGTCATCATTGGTAGCAATTTAAATTTAAGTGGTAACGGTGCTGGGTTACTGGTAATGCTGGCCAATACCTTGGAGCAACCGTTGGGTGAGATTGGGCGTTGGCTATTTCTTATTGGTGCTTTTGGCGCTGTATTTAGTAGCTTATTAGGTGTGTGGCAGGCGATACCGTACTTATTTGCGGATATTCATCGATTGTCTATGAGTAAACAGCAGTACGATACTGTCGATACCGAGGCCTGGGCTTATCGTGGCTATTTGTTTGCCTTAGCACTGATTCCGATGTTGGGATTGATGATGAACTTTAAACAGGTTCAGCAATTTTATGGCATCGTCGGAGCCGCCTTTTTACCCCTGCTAGCGATTGCTCTATTGATCATGAATAGTAGACGCGAATGGTTAGGGAAGTACGTTAACCGTTGGCCGAGTCAAGCTTTGTTGAGTGCCACGGTAATATTTTTTTCAGCAATGGCATGGATGAAATGGAGTGGTTAGGAGTGGATTTGGACTGATTTTTGTGAAAAATTCACAGAATTAAAATTGATAACTGGTAACAATAAGCCTGCTCATTCCTTAGTGGTAATATATCAATAAATTAAGGAACTACATTATATGGAAGATATTACGATAACTCATTCCCAAGGGCAAGAAACTTACCATTTTAAGTTTAAAGGAAACGCCGAGGACTTTTTTAACATATGGTTTGTTAATCAGCTGCTAAAATTTATTACATTGGGTTTTTATTCGCCCTGGGCGAAAGTGAGAACGCAGCAATACTTTTATGGTAATACTGAGTTAGCAGGAAGCCATTTTCAGTTTTTGGCAAACCCTTGGGTATTATTTAGAAGCTACATCATTGCTGTTGCTTTGTTAATGCTGTTTGCATATTCCGATAGTTTATTTGGTATGGTGAGTGACGCCTATTACATTTATATAGTCATGATTGCAATATATTTAGCCATTATGCCTATTTTCCTTGTTATGATGATGTCTTTTCGTTTACGTTATTCAGCTTGGAGAGGTATTGGGTTTAAGTTTAACAAGGATTTCAAAGGGGCTTACAGGGTATACTTGGCGCCTGTGGCTATCGTCGCCTTGTTAGTTGTTAGTATTGTTATGCCTTTTTACTTGTTTTACAGTCAAGAACGAGTAGCCAGTTTGGATACTGAATCAGTATACAATGTTGCCAGGTTTCACCAAACAACAATTGAGTCGCTTAGCAATGACCTTGAGATAAATCAAAGCAGAGAGGATGTTCAGGATAAAGCAACCGGTGTAAATAGCAGTGATGGGTATCTTATGGCTAGACAGTCTGAAGGCATTGGTTTTAAATTAAAACTCACACATTTTATCCCATCGTGCTTATTTGCGCTGTTATTTTTGGCTTTGTTGCCTTATTTTAATTTTATTAATTCTCGTTTTTTAGCGCGTAATTCCCTGCTTGGCACGGCTAAAGTTCACTATCTGGCCACCGTACGTGATTATTATATTATTTATAGTAAATGGCTAATCGCCACTCTTTTTGTTGCTTTGGCTTGGGGAGTTGCGATTTACTTAATATGGTTCTCAGAGATATTGCTAGCATATAGCGGTGATCGTGTCAGACTCGGGATTTTTTCTGTGAATGAGGCGACATTGTGGATATTTACGACAATGCTGGTTATAACGATTCTGTGTTATTGTTTAAGTATGGCGTATCTAAAGTCTAAACAGTATAATTTGCTCATGGGAAAAATTGAAATTGGTGACGGTCATCGTATACATGCCAATACGACTTTTTTGAGTTATTTTTGGTTGATGACCTCCAACGGAATTATTTTTACGATGAGTTTGAGTTTGCTGCGGGCATGGGTGATGATACGCACCGCACGTTATTTTCTAAATCATACGCATGTACAAGCTAACGGAAGTCTCGACGATTTTGTCGCTGGGCAAAAAGAAGAGATTAATGCATTCGCTGAAGAAGTCGTAGATACCTTCGATTTGGAACTTAGCTAGTCAGGATAACATGGAAGAGGGCTGAATGTTTACCATGCAAGGCACTTATTACAATAGTCACTCTTCTCATCGCCAGGCGTGTTCACTACACGTCGATGACAATCAGCAAATATTACTCGATGGGGTAACGATGGAGGTGGTATCATTATCCGATGTTACTATCTCACCACGGATTGGGAATTCGTCTCGTTTTATTACGTTTCCGGATGGTGAAATATTTGAAACTAACGATAATCATGCTGTTGATGAATTAGAACGAAGCATAGTCAAAAAACAAAGCTGGTTTATTGCTTATCAATGGGAGAGCAACAAAAAACTGGTTGCGCTTTCAGCATTGCTTTTTATTGGTATCATTTACCTGTTGATTCAGTTCGGTATTCCGGCAATCAGCCGTGGTGTAGCCCATTCGTTACCGCCCGTAGTATCGATTAAGCTAGCGGATCAGGTTCTTGCTTCTCTTGATGAACAGGTTTTGAGTGCAAGCACATTAACCATGCAACAACAGCATGAGTTAATCGAGCAATTCAATGCTTATACACAACATATAGTGGATTTCAAATTAGAACTTCAATTCCGTAAGGGAAACTTACTTGGTGCGAATGCGTTTGCACTGCCTGATGGTGTCATAGTGATGACTGACGAATTGGTCGCGCTTGCCGAAAATGATTGGGAATTACAATCGGTGATGTTACATGAAATTGGACATGTGGTTCATCGTCATTCGTTACGACAACTCATAGAAGGCGGAGCAATTACTGCTCTCCTTATTTGGCTAACTGGGGATATTGAAGTCGCAAGTAGCTGGATTGTGTCATTACCGGCTATTTTGTTAATGTCAGCGTATTCGCGGGAGGCTGAATGGGAAGCCGACGGTTATGCACTTCAGCGTATGCGTGATGCGAATATTTCACCACAATATTTTTCAGACTTCATGAAAAAACTTGATGCCTTTGATGCTAGAAAAAGTTCCGAGAAGAGCACGAGTGATGATGAATCTGCAAACAAAAATACCCAACAAGATTCAGACACTGAGGATCAGTGGTTGGATTACGTCTCTTCACACCCCGCCTCAAAAGACAGGATACAACGTTTTGAGGAGGCAGCGCAGATCGATTCTAGTATTTTAAATAAACTTGATTGAAATTGTTTCACATATTTTATGTATTATTGCATCTAGCAAGCCTTTTTAAAGCAGCTTCTCAATTCCATTTAATCCTGAATAGTCACCACTTACCTCGATATAACGCCGCTTAGCCAGGTATCGGCTGTAAGTTTCTTTTGACTTTAGTAATCTCTGTATAACCCGGTTATCGTCATAGCCGAAATTTTCAATCGCAGATTGGAGTCGATATGATTGCTAAGTTGACAAAAAATTTATCTGTACTAGGACCTGGGCTGCTTTATGCTGGCGCTGCGGTTGGTGTGTCGCATTTGGTCATGTCAACGAAGGCAGGGGCGAGTTATGAGTTTCTTTTTCTGTTGTTGATTCCTTTGATCCATGTCATTAAATATCCATTTTATAAATTTGGACCGCAATATACCGCGTTGACAGGACGCAATATATTGCATGGTTATTATGCGCTTGGTAAATGGGCTTTGGCGATTTATGTGATTATGACATTACTGTCTATGTGCCTGATTCAAGCGGCGGTGACTATTGTCACCAGTTCAATTGCTGTCTACTTTTTTGGTTGGTCTTTGCCAGCAGAATATATGCCCCATCTTCCTGCCATTATGATTCTTATGGCAGCGGCCATCATTCTGTACATTGGTCAGTATAGTGCGCTTGATAAAATGATGAAGGTGGTCATTATTATTCTGACACTGACCACCATTACAGCACTCAGCGCCGTATTGTTAACATCGCCTGGCGGTATTCATCAAGGCGTCATGCCAGATTTCAACTTTGGCGAATACGCCGATCTTATTTTTTTGGCGGCTTTCATTGGTTGGATGCCAGCGCCTATGGATGTTAGCGTTTGGCATTCGGTGTGGTCTGAAGAGGCTAATCGCAACAAGGGGACTCGTTTATCCATGAATAAGGCCATGTTGGATTTTCGAGTAGGATTTTTCGGTACGGCTCTTTTGGCCATGGCCTTTTTGTCATTGGGTGCGCTTGTCATGTTTGGCAGTGATGAGCCGCCATCTGCAAACGGTGCTGTTTTTGCCGGTCAACTTATTAATATGTACACGGATTCATTGGGTAGTTGGGCCTATCCATTAATCGGTATCGCCGCTTTAGCCACTATGTTCAGTACCACGTTGACTTGCCTGGATGCTTATCCCAGAACCTTGGAGGAAAGCTATTTTATCTGGAAGGGTAAAGGCGACTATGCATCGCGGCACGGTGCCACGAAGGCGGTTTATCGCAGTATGTTAGCAGCCGCTGTGGTTGGCACCATTGTTATATTTTTAATCATTAAAAACGTATCTGCTGCTATGGGTATGATTGTGACCATTGCCACCGTTGTCTCCTTCGTCTCTGCCCCTATCATTGCTTATATCAACTACAAGGTCATGCATGGCAATACTATCAAGGAAACTGATAAACCTAATGGGGTGATGACGCGCTGGAGTCAGTTGGCGATAGGAATTATGACATTGTTTAGTGTTGGGTATCTGTGGTTGATTATGGTGAAATAATAGCTGGTAGGTACGATTATTTTAAACAGGAGATACGAAGAGCAATGAACACATCAATACAAATAAATGACAACCAAGCCAGCGATGATGAAAAAATCAAGCAGCTTTATGGCGTTGAATATTTCGATCCCGGTACTTCTGCTATTGTAGAAGCGCGGTCTGACGATTTATATTATTTCAAGACATTTGTTGGTGAGCACAAAATTTCTGTTGAAAAAGGTGACTCTGTTTTTTATTTGTCAGAGGATGAAATAACGGCCTATATAAAATGTGGCCCTGCTAATGTAACGAGTCATCATATCGCAACCGTCATTCGTGGATACATGTCTGAAGATAAATCATCGACAATCACAAGAAAAACGAATTTACCTTATGTCAATGGTTGCTCAACAAAACAGGTGTTTTCACCGGAAAGATTGGGTGATCCTACATTGCAGTTATTAGACATTCCACCGTATTCCGCAGAGCAAGCGCACCATATTCACTCAACAGTTAGGGTGGCTTATATATTGTCTGGAACAGGTCGTAGCATTGTTGGTATGGGAGAGCACTATGTTACAGAAAAATTATATCATGGTAAAACAGTCATTCTACAAAAAATGTGTCCACATCATTTTGAAACGGATGGTGAACATTTAATTGTTTTACCCTTGCATGTGTTCAGTTCTGTAGGGATGCTTGAAAATAATCACCCGATGTTCAATGGTACCCATTTAACGGGCTAAGTTGTTTCGCTTAAAACCAAGGTGATATTATGACTATGATTGTTAATCATGCAAACAAGAGAGGTAGCGTTTTTGATGATTGTCCAGGGTTTTATCTTAATGACAATAGGAAAAATAGACACTTTAATCCTGTAACAAAAGAGATATTAGAGGGTAAATTGAATGTATTGCTTCCGCCATGGCTAATCAAGGATAAAAGTATTTTAGACCTTGGTTCTTGCCTGGGGGCCGCCGGTCAGTGGGCTTTGTATCATGGGGCATCATCTTATACGGGAGTAGAACTGCAAGAAAGTTATGTGGCACAGTCGCTAGAATTGTTAAAACCCTGGAAATCTCGTGCCCAAGTTTATCAGCAGGATATCAGAAGCTTTCTTAAAGAATCAAGTGATCAATCTTATGATGTGATATTAATGGCGGGTGTCATCTACCTGTTTGTTGACCCCAAAACCATTATTGATGAAATGTGTCGTGTGGCAAAAGAAGCGGTAGTGATCGAAACGAATTATCCACAGAGTATTCGTGAAGGCAAGCTATCACCTCATGCATTAATAACCGAGTATTTTTACGCGCAGGAAGTCAATCTTGCCGCTGGAAACGAATCGCTGTTAGGTATATCTGCCGTTTCCTCGCTTCGAGCGTTAGATCTTATGTTCGGTTTAAATAGTTTTGGAAAAGATGAGCCTAAATTGGATTTTCCAAGCAATAAAAATATGCTGAACTATGCCGATGAGGGAATTGCTAAATACAAAATACCCTTGCGGTTTGCTGTCCGTTATGTGAGAAAAAATTCAAGAAAAATAAAAACGTTGGAGGATAATCTTCCTAATCAGCAAGGGTTTAGACGTTCTTGGCAGCATGACCCAATCAGTCAACGACGGACTCACGAGCGTAATAAAATATCTCAACAGCTGGATATGGAAATCGGGTCATGGCAATTCGATGAAGATGTTGCGATTCAGTTTGCAACAATAGCCGAGCGAGAAATTCCAGATTATCAACGTGTCATTGATAAGACAGTGCAAGTGATTAATCAATGTGGATTCTATGACCCAAAGATCATTGATGTTGGTAGTGCCATAGGGACGACATTGAAGCGGTTATATGATGAAGGTTATCGTAATCTCTATGGGGTGGATAATTCTAGGGAAATGCTTAATCGATCATTTGAGAAAGCAACATTGCTACATGCTGAGTTTTTTCCGATGGAATATGCCCCATTTGATGTGATTATCGCGAATTGGGTATTACATTTTATCCACCAAAGAAAGGCCTATTTACAGGCAATCAAAGCGGCATTAAGCCGTGATGGGATTCTGATATTGACTGATAAATTAACTTCATCTGCACTGGCTCATTCACTTTATGATGAGTTTAAGCGTGATAATGGAATGACTGATGATGAAATAGAAAAAAAGCGCAAACAATTAAAGGGTGTGTTGACTCCATATTCTTTGGCTTGGTATCTGGATACGTTCAGGGCGATCGGGTTTGATTCTATTGATATTATTAATGCTAACTCGGTATTTGTTACGTTTTTAGTCCAGAGCAGTGATACGGGTAGTGCTGACAGCAAAGGAGGGTAAAGTCATGTGGTTAGAAATAGAACTCGACTTTTTTAAAGTACGACAGCACGGATTCATTGAGAAAAGCTACGTTACCAATGTGTTATATGTCTCTCCTGGGCTGGAGAATTTAAGCTCAGCACGTGGATTGATCGAGAACGAGCGAGGTCTAGCGATTGAGATTAATATGAGCCATCGCCATATTACATTTGGACGAGATTATCTTGGTTTATACCCTTTGTTATTCATGCATGTGGGTAACAAGTTATTTTTGACCGATGATATTTTGCATGTCGATCAATGGGTAAAAAAGCATAATGTCAAGTTAACTTTTTCTGAGCAAGCATTGGCGTTGTATTTTGCGTTGGGTTATGTACCGCAAGGTATGACTTTGTTTGATGAAGTGAAGGCTTGTAAGAACGTTACACTGTATCATTATAAAAATAATAAAATCACCGAACAAGATGTATTCATACCTATAGAAGAAATCGATGACTATTCGATTGATGAAGTGGGTCACAGTATCTCTGAAGAGGTATCGAAATTAAAAAATGACCATAAATATTTTGATGTGTGGTGTTCAGGGGGGATCGATTCATCCGTCATGGCGCATTGTTTTAGTGGTGGTGGGAATACTGCAGACCTATTGACACTAGGTTATGACGAGGATGTCAGAATTGAGTTTGGTGATGGTGAAATTCAATATGCCAAAGAGATGTCCAGTTATTGTCAATCACCATTGCGATATGCGCAACTTTCATCGGATAATTTTATGAGTTTATATAGACAATTTACCGGGGGGCATATTGGCCCGGTGATTGATACCTGTGTCATTGCCAAATATGCATTAGCACAAACAACACGGAATATTGCAATTACCGGTGAGGGGGGTGACCCGATTTTTGGTGGCGTGAAAAATACCAATGTGTTATTTGCACATGCCCAGCATCTTCAATTGCCATTGGGGTGGATTTATGCGTATTCCCATGCTCGTTTTTTTAAGAGACTGAATGATATCTTTGTACATGGCAGAGAGTTATCAGACTATGTGGTTGAATACCTAAACAAAAAAATTGAGTATTATCCGGGAGAGCTTCTTCGGAAATTATTTTATCTCAATACCATTGAAAAGCAGGGGGGGATGATTTTCCCGGAATCCTATTATCCAACAAAACGCTGTGGCGTATCGATATATCATCCGCTGACACAGCTAAATGTGTATAAATCCGCTTTTCATCTTAAAGATGATAAAAGATATGTCTATCCCAATGGGAAGCTGGTGCTAAGCAAATTATTCAGAGATAAAATACCTGAAGGTATACTCAAGCGTAAAAAATCAGGGACTATTATTCCACTGAGAAATTTTATTCAAAAGATGCCTGAAAATTATTGTGATTTGACAGAGCTCAAATCATCGGGTTACTTCAGCGACAAAATGCTTGAGCAAATTGATATTAATAATGAAGCAGAATCAAAGTTACTCATTTACGGGTTTATTACAGTAAATAAATGGCTGGAAAGTAGGAAAGGAGTCAGTGATGAGCGAGATATATCCATGTCGAGTGATTATAACTAGCAATCAACAATTGGCAAACTATTATAATGAGAATCCTGAAAATGCTTTGATGGCCTCTCGTTGTATTACGGTCGAGCAGGCGTTTAGTTTGTTGGAAGAAGAGAGAGAAATCGAGATGATTATACTGGTTAATGGAGAGGGGGAGGAAGTGATTAGTTATCTTGGTGAACGGCTTGGATGGAGCGAATCATATATGCCTGATATTGTGCGTGTTGAGGTGCCTAATGATACTGCGGTTGCAGAAATAAGTATTAGAGATGCGATGTATAAATCCTCCCTGTTGTTTGTATGGGCTGGCTGATGATGGAAATGATTTCCCGATTTTTTATCAAGGAGTAAATCGCTATGCTTAAACTCTCAAATGATATTAAGATTTGGATACAATATGAGTTAAAAGTGAGAGAGGTTGTGGTATGGGCTGGACAACCTTTGTCAAGGGAAGACATGAAGCCAATATCTGATTTGTTATTTTTTTTGGTATGTTCGTTTTTTTTCATATGCTTTGTTTTCAGCGTGTTTGAGCTTTCAATAAAATATTATTTTTTTGCGTTGCTTATCATGATGCCATTTTTTATAATCGCATTTGATAGTTCATCTTTCCATTCAGTGCCAAAGTCATTAAGTACTGTTTATATGATCACAAACCTAAGAGCGATTTCATTTGATGCTAGCAGCGCCAGAAAGTTTATCTCTTATTATCCAAGGCAATTAAAAAACATTGAGAAACGACAAAACATGGATGGCTCAGGAAGTATCATATTTGAGACGGAAATCTATATAAATCGTGGTGGGATAAAAAGTAGCAGAATGCATGGTTTTATAGCAATTAAGGATGTCAATCGGGTTGGGGATTTATTGGAAAAATTAGCACATAGCAAGGCATAAAAATGATCTTGACCTTGTCGACTTCTACTGGGAACTGAGTTGAGTCTTGGAGGGAGGATTTAAGGTGATAAGTTGATCGAATTGCTCATTCTACGGTCAATAAGGTATTTTGATAGCTGCTTTTAAGGCTGCACATCTGTGGTAAAATCCCAATACGAACAAAACACGGATCATTTTTTATGCTGGAGTATGATTTATGCGCTATTTAGGGGGAGTTGTATTTTTAATCGTTTTGACTTTTGTTGCTTATCCGTATGTACGGGTTTATCAGATTGAAAATACATTAGTTGATAATAATATGGAAACGCTTGCGGCGTATGTAGATCTTGATGAGATACGTCAAAGCCACAAGCAACAAATTAGCAAAGAGGCTGATCGCACGGCTAATATGGTGGGCGAAAATGTGGTGTCTGATTTGTTGCGTAAAGGCGTCAGTGTGTTAGGTAATGCCGCTGTCGATGAGGTCGTGGATGTGGCCTGGGTGAGCGAGCAGTTGTTAGAGAAAAGTCAAGGATCGATGACCAAGAGTTTATCATTTGCTTTTTTTGAATCTCCAACCCGGTTTAATGTTCGCTTGCGTGAATTAGATGATAATCCCAGCTTTGTCGAATTGACATTGCAGGATTGGAATTGGCGTATTACGGCTATTTATCAATAAACAATGGAAAATAAATAACTCGGAACTGGGGCAGGCCTGTCTCCAAATTACAACCCTTTTGCTGAGTTAGGAATGGGTATGTGATAACTTTCCTATTTGGCGCTCATATTTGGCTTGTATTCGCCTAAAGCGCTAAACCGGGAAGTTATCACGTAGCCCATTACTCCCTTGTAGAAACCTCTTGATATAATGTTTGCAATGTACTCGCCAGGGCAGCAATGAGTTTATCGGTATGCTGTGGTGATTTTGCTGCGATGCGGCAATATTGTGCATTGGCGCCTTTTTTGTTAGCGCATTCGCGGATAATGTAACCGTATTGCTGGGCAAGCTGATTTCTTAATGCCGTACCGCTGATGGGCCAGTGTACTTTGATATAAACAAAATTGGCATGGGATGGGTAGACGGTAATATAGGTCAGTGTTTGCAAGCATTGTTGTAAATAATTGCGGTCTGCCATCACTTGTTGGCGGCTATTTTGAAATTCATGCCAATAATCACTTAATAAGCGCATTACCATTTCGGCAATGCCATTGACATTCCAATAGGGTAATGCATTGCGAAGTTGTAATGCTAAGCTGGGATTAGTAACAGCATACCCTAAACGAATACCATGCATTCCCAGCGATTTACCTAAACTTTTAAGCACGATGACATTGGGTCGCTGAATCGCTTCTTTTTGCATTGAGGCTTGCTCTCCTAATGCAGCGAAATCGATGAAAGACTCGTCAATGACAACCAGCTTAATGGTGGACAGTTTGTCTAATAACTGGATCATCGCTTGTTTGGGTAAATAGGCGCCGGTAGGGTTGTTCGGATTGCATATGACGACGGTGTCTGCATGACAGTGTTTGACTTGAGAGACAAATTCCTCAATGACGATTTGAAAGTTATTTTCCGGTAAACGTGTGTGGTAGTGTACTGTTTTTCCAGACTCCATCGGTTTATCGATCCAACGTCCAAAGGTTGGAATGTCGGTGAGTAGCGTATTCTTAATAAATAAACGGTCAATCCAAGTAATTAATTCAGTGGACCCATTGGCCATCACAATATTCTCCGTATCAATCTTCAATAAATTTGCCATGATTTGGCTGAGTGATTGATTCTGATCAGGGTAATAGGTTAAGGCTTCTGCCAGCTGTTCGCGCAGTGATGTATGCATGGCAGGGGTTGGAAAATAACCATTGGCCGGCACATAAAAGTCAATTAATTGCTGTTGTTGCTGAGCAGGTAATTCCCGTTTTAATGCGCCGAACGATGGATTATGAGCATGTAGCTCAAACAATTTTGGGTCAATAGCAAATGACATTACAAGAGTCCTCCCGGAATTATCGTGTAACTGCCGAGTACATTCTGAGGACCCATGGCTGATGAAATGCGATGTTGCAATGTATCTTGATGGGTTTGATTCGGGTCATATAATATGCCGAGTATGGTGCCGGTATGCGCGCAATTTACACCGAGGGCACCCAGTGATTGAGCTTCGGCTAATAGCGGCTCAAACATTGCCTGATAACGGATCTGCTGATTGCATTGTGCGCTGATGGTTGCCGCCTTAGCAATCAGTGCGGCGGATTGTTGACTAAACCCCTGCCTCAACAAACGTAAGGCCTGTTGGATCTGTGGTTCATAATGGCGATGAATGGCCTGAGCGCGTTGTCGATCATACTGTTGTGTATCGAGCTGGCCGCCCGTATCGACAATGAGACAGCAAAGTGATGGCGGTTCACCTAGATACTCATACACATGACCGGTTAATTGGTTGTAGCGAACAATGCCTGGATAGCAGGTGCCATCAGAGGGTTCAATGCGGGTAAGGATATGGGAAATAAGGTCTGCAGTTACGGTTTCTTGCAAGGCCTTGGCGCAGGCGCAGAGGGCAGCGGTGAGTTCTGATGTGCTTGAGGCCATGCCTTTACTGCGTGGCACATGAGAATATATGGTGACATCCAAGCCCATGTTTGGTTGATTGATATGTTTTAAGTAAAGTTCAAGCGCAGATACCAGTCGTTGGTAATCACCTGGGGTGATCACGGTGATCTCTGATGTGATATTCGGTCTAACTTGTACGTGAGACGAATAATTGATAGGACAGTTAACCAAGAAATACTCATCATTGACGATGCCTTGAATCAGTTCGCCGCAGGTCGCAAAACTGAAGCCAGTTTGCCAAGCACTGTGATAGCTGATTTGGGGGTGATTATTTTTTGGGGTTGCTAAAGTCATTGGGTTTGCATACATGATGAATGATCTCCTAAGAGGTCAATCTTTTCGCTACGAGTATATAATAAACAATAGCGAAAAGATTGAATATTTAAATTTTTATTTATGATTTGCTAACCAGCATCATACCGGCGGCATCTTCTTTGTGTTGGTTTGCTGTATCAATGGCCTGGTTTCTACGCGTTCGACGATGAGTTTTCATGGCACGTTTTTCCATTTTAACGGCTTGGCGTAGGCGCTTAATGGCATCATGGTGTAATATTTTCCCTTCTTCCAGTACGTCGATGGCATCTTGGCTATTGGCAATGGCAACGGCTAATAATTCTCGACCTCTTTGGATGCTGCTATTTTTAACACGACTTAAAATACTATTTGACCAACGAATATTTTCCAAGGCATTGATGACTCGTAAAAAGGCGGTAATGGCTTGTACTTCTGTGGCTTCTAAATCGATAATGCCTACCTCTGCGGCAGCACCGCCATCGGTGGCTTGGTTAAATGCATCACTATTATAAAAGTTAACGGCGGATTCTAAGCTAATTAGTGCATTATTGTGGAAGAAAGGAGCGGTATCTGCTGCTTCGATGACGCTGGTGATATTGAATTTACGATTGCCAAAGCTGCCGTCAAAATTGCTTATATTGTCCCTTCCACCGTTTGGGTCGGTGCCAAATCCACCATCCATGGGGATGGTGCTGTCAACTAATCGAGCCGGTTGGTTGATGATGGCTTCCACCCCGGTGTCACCATTGATATTAACATTATTTTCAAAGTTAGCTCCTCCATTTTCATGGCACAGTTGGCAACGCCCACCGCCATCACCGTTGTCCATGAAGAGTTCTTTACCTAAGGTAACCCATGCCGAAGTAAATGTCATTTCGCTGAGATTGGGATCTTGTTGGCGACCCAATGACAACATGAAGGCTTCCAGCGCATCGAGTTCACGATCGGTAGGTAATCTAAAATCAACCGAAGGTGTCCTGTTGAGAGTTTTGGTAAAATGTTGAGTGATCGCGCCCGTCGAAAATTCTCGTAACGAGCCACCGCCTGGTGCGCCATCACCTGACCAGCCGGTATGCTGTGCAGGAAAATTGGGGTCATCATCATCGCGGCCACTATCAATCGAAGTGCGCAGGGCTAAGGTATGGGGTACAGCACGCATCACATGCTTATTAATCGGGTCTTCAAAGCCATCAATATTAATACGGATTAAGCCAAATTTGCGTAATAATTCGCTATTTTCTAACGCTTCCAAATCAGGATTAAATTCCGCGACAAATAGGGGGTCGTCATCGGGAAGTTGGGCGATAAAACGGGGATCGATGGTAAAGTTATTTTCTGCAGGATGGCAACTTGCACAAGTTCGTCCATTACCGGAAAAGGTTTCCTTGAGAAATAAACGCTCACCCATTTCTAGCAGACTGGAGATCTCGGTATCGTCCGGTCTGAAGGAGACGTGTACGCTTGGGCTGTCCCAGTGAGCTTGAGCCGGTGTGATACCTAAGATATTAAAAAATGCATTGTATAAGTTCGGCGGTATTTTTTCTTGCGTGGTGTAGTTGATGGCTTCGGCGAGCATCTCATTATAATAAAGCTTTTGAAAAAGACTGGGCATACCAACGAGTAAGCGATCGGTTGTTGGATGATGGTTTGAAGGGGTAATGATAAATAAATCCGGGCGAATGTCTAACAATATCTGTTGCTCAATGTTTTTTTCTGCACGCCACATGTGATCAATATAGTTTAATTCACCAATATAATAAAAGCTATCTTCGACTTCAGGTTGGATGGTATGGCCTGGTTCTGTGGTATTGCTGACGATCCAGGCGCTATAGGATTGTTTCTCTGGTAGATGCTCGATTTGCACAGAAATTTGGCGTTCTGCGATATCAATGTGTGCGGTCCCTTTACCAACGCTGTATTGGGTTGACAATCCTTTGGCGTAATTAAGCGATAGGCTTAAGCTGGGTGGTTGTGGCTGAGATGAGTGATTTTTTTTCCATTTTTGATAATTGGCTGTTAATACGGCAGGGTCAGTTAGGGTGCTTGTTGATGAAATTGTTTGTTCTTTGGACAAGAAAAAGTCCACGTTCGATAACGAGACAACGGCTATCGTCAATGAAAATCCCAATATGATTCGATGTTTCATGGTTTACTCTCCTTATTTTCAGTTTGTAAGTATTTATTGACGAACCAAGTTGGTGAATTTGAAAATTTATTTGTATTGAAGAGGAGAGGATGCGGGAATGTTTGGTGACATGGCTATTAAGATGGATAATCGCTTGGGTTTTGGAGGGTATAGCGTGGACTCTGAGAATGATATGTCGTTACAATTTTTATGGAATTTTAAGGGTGCAGCGACTAACGGTATCATGCAATACTTTGATGATATTGGTTTCGATAGTCTGCGGGCTTATTGAGTCGCCTATTGCTAAGGAATGCTCAGGATTGGTTGACGTATTTTGTCAGCGCCTCTTCTGCGTTGATCGAACTTTTCTTTTTTTCAGGATTTAACTTCGTTGACGAGCACCTGCACTGTCGTTCCAATCAGAGCAGGTGCTTTACTTCAAATTATTTAACTACATTTCTTGACTTAAGCCGTGCCAGGCACGTGGGCCGAGAGCGCTGCCTTGAAAGATGAAAGTGTACCCTGAGCGAGGATCGGCGCCTGGCGCTTCGCCTGGGGCACCGATGGCAATATCATCACGTCCATCATTGTTGAAGTCACCCATGGCTAACGACCAAGCAAAACGATCACCGGCTTCGTTGCTGCCTAAGCTCCCTTGGTCAAGACCTTTCCAAGTGGTTAAGCCAGTTGCGTTACCTTTGAACACAAAGGCATAACCGGATTTTGGATTGCTACCAGGAGCTTCGTAGGGCGCGCCAACCAGCAGCTCGGATTTACCATCGTTGTTGATGTCTCCAGCGGCCAGACTGCGACCAAAATAATCACCGGCTTCATTGCTACCTAACCCGGCCTGACTGATACCTTGCCAAGCAACTAATCCAGCTGCCGCCCCTTGAAAGGTGAATACATAACCCGAGCGTGGATCGGCGCCTGGTGCTTCACCTGGTGCACCAATGGCAAGATCATCGTGGTTGTCTCCATTAAAATCACCAGTTACCAGGGTGTAACCGAATTTATCGTAGGCTTCATTGGCGCCTAGGCCCGCTTGATCGAGACCTTGCCAGGCATGTAAACCAGAGATGTTACCACGGAATATAAATACGTAACCGGATTGTGGGTCGCTGGCAGGACTTTCATAAGGGGCGCCTACGGCTAAGTCGTCTTTTCCATCGTTATCGAAATCGCCGGCTGCTAACGCAAAGCCAAATCGGTCCCCCGCTTCTGTGCTACCTAAGCTGGCTTGTCCAAGGGACTTCCAAGCGATTGGGCCGCCGAAAGAGCCGCGATAAGTGTAAACGCGGCCTGTCATATTGGCGCCAGCATAATCTTCGTAGGGCGCGCCTACCGCAAGATCAGCTTTACCATCACCATCAAAATCACCGGTGGCCAGACTGTAGCCGAAGTTGTCACCGGCTTCATTGACTCCAATGCCTGTTTGTTGTAAACCTTTCCAGGCGGTCAGGCCGTTTTTCCAGCCTTTAAACACAAAAACATAACCGGATTTTGGGTCAGCACCGGGAGCCTCGCCTGGGGCGCCGACAGCTAAATCATCACGGCCATCATTATTAAAATCACCGACAGCCAATGAACTACCAAAACGATCGAGGTTTTCGTTGTTGCCAAGCCCTGCTTGATCCAGGCCATGCCAGGGCGCTAAGCCATAGGGGCCACCACGATAGATGAATACATAACCGGACTTGGGATCCGCGCCGGGAGATTCATAGGGAGCTGCAATGGCTAAATCCAAGTAACCATCACCGTTAAAATCGCCACTGGCCACTGCATGTCCCATATTGTCACCATTTTCATTGACTCCCAATTGGCGAAAGCCAGCTACCGTAGTGGCGGTATTGTTGAGCGTGCGCCGGTTGTCGATATGATTGGCGATGCCTAATGGGGCACCAGCATAGTTTCGGTGGGGCGTAGACCAATAACCAATACGCGAGCAATAAGTGCCGTTGTCGCTGCATCTGTTGTTGTACGCCATAATGGTTCGCCAGTTGTTGGCAACATTGGTTTGCCCATGGTTATAGGCATACGGGCTATTCTCCGTGGGGTCAACATAACGATCATGGCGAGCACCCATATTGTGGCCGAGTTCGTGGGCAAAGCTATAATTACCATTGGCACAGCTTCGTTTGACGGTGGAGAAGGCTGAGGACTGGAAGCTATGATTGACCGATTTTTGAATATATGCATAACCGCAATAACTACCGTTGTTTAACCATAAATTGACAACGTCGGCTTTATATTTGTTACGTAGTGCATGGATGTGATCCATGTGGCCATCGGCTGGGTTTTTTAGACGATTACGGTCCGTTTTTAAATTTCCACTATCATTATAGTTGACATGACCTACATAACTTAAACTCAGTCTTTGGGTGACGCCACTGCGTGCGTAGGTATAATTGGTTTCCAGTATAGTCAGTTCTATTTCTTGTTCGATGAATGGATCAGCCGCTTTGGCGTTGTTGGAATAAAGCACCATCACGGTGATAAAAGGTTTGGCTTTTTTTGGCGGGAGTAATAAAGTCAATTGTGAGCTGTTAAGTTGTGGGCTAAGTTGCGGTTTGATTTCGGCAAGCATGATGTCTGATCCGTTGTCGGTATCTGCATCTGATGAAGAGTCTTGAGCTTCCGGTATCTCTTCTTCACCAAAGTCATCGGGGTGCTCGGCCGGCATTTTGCTCAAGTCCACATCAATCACTTCATGTGAACCATCCCCTGTGGGACGTATTTTGAATAGTTTTCCATCGGTGCGAATATTACCAACAATATTGCCGTCTTTGACCACAAAGATTGCATGTCCTTCTTCTTTTTGTTGCAGTTTGCCGATTAAATTAAATGTTTTATCATTTTTGCCCTCAATGCGTTCCGGTACAATGGTTAATTCCATATCGTCAAATAACTTTAATGTAATGGCTTCCGGTTTATCCGGTACTTGCCGAAATTGTTGCACGCTTTGTTGCAAACGATGCAAGTTGAGTTGCAAGGGTGCCGACCGTAGCGCATGGATGGGGGATTTTTGCTGTATAAGCGTAGGTGATGTTTCCGTTGTCGTTAACGGATCTTCAAGGGGTTCTGCGGCTGACAGGCTACTGCTCCAGCAGAGCACAGAACTCAGCGCAGAGACAGCGAAATATTTTTTAAGGCGTATCATGATTGTCTTCCTTTCTTGTTACTAGAGTAAGAATTTTTTCAAGAAATAGCTTTTGTGTTATTTCTTGTCACGTACCTTATCCGAAAGGGACTTACAGATTTCTTACAAAATAGGAAGCGTTTTGCTATGGCGTGTTTTTGAGTTACGGTATAGCGCAGCGATTGGTTATGATTTTTATGGAGAGGGGCGCTTGATTTATTGATAGCTCAATAACTTACTCTAGAAAACGAGTGTGAGGAATGTTCTATTGAATGCCCAGCCTTGGTGTCTGTGGTAGTTATGTGATTATTACCGGTAAATAGCGAATGGTGGGTTATAGATCTGGCCGTTGATATCCAGACATCGACTTACTATTGATGGGTTTCGCTTTGCTCTACCCATCCTATACATGATTGGATATTAACTGCCAGCTCTATAATACCTGCTCAAGTATCGATTTTATTGCTGCTTGGCCATCATCCTTCTCAATAGCCGCGCTAAAACCATAGCTCTGATATTGTGTCATTTCAGGGGCTTCTGAGTGACCGCTGGCCACTATTATCTTCGCATGAGGATTCAGGTTCCATATTTTCTTCGCAACTTCGGTGCCGCCCATGCCTCCAGGTATGCTGAGATCCAGTATAATGACATCAATAGATTCATCGTTCTCCAATGATTGTTGGTACAGTGCTATGGCATCTTCGCCATTACTGGTCAGGATAGCCTTACATCCGAGTTTGTTAAGTCTGAGTTTGTATAATTCTCGTATATCTTCTTCGTCATCCATGACCATGACCCTGCGGCCGGTGAGCTTATCTTTATTGCTGCTAGCGTCCAGTTGTGTACGTACGCAAGCTAATAATGCATTTGATGTGTATGGTTTGTACAATATAGTCTTGTGTAGTAATGAATTTTCCTTGTCGTGGGATCTTTCATCTGCAAAGCCGCTGACCATTAGCATAATGATGTGCGGATACCATTGCTGAATTTGTGCTGCGAGTTGATAGCCATCCATATTGGGCATGATGACATCAGAAATGATCAGATCAACATTTTCATTTTCGAGTACACTTAATGCCTGCTCTCCATCATTGGCGGTTAACACCTGGTAGCCATGTGTGGATAAAGTCTCGTATGCCAATTCAAGCATAGCTTGTTCATCATCCACCACGAGAAGTGTTTCACTGCCTTGCAGGTTTTGAGTTCTGTCAGTAATAGTCGGAGCCGGTATCTCAGAAATGGTCTGTTTGCTTTTTGGAAAATAAAGGGAAAAGCAACTACCATGCCTTGGCTCGGTAACGACCTCAATGGCGCCACTACAGCGTTCTACAAAACCATAGACCTGACTTAGCCCGAGCCCCGTGCCCAGCTCACCTTTGGTCGTGTAAAAAGGATCGAATATTTTTTCTTTAGTTATCTTATCCATTCCGCAACCGGTATCTGTCATACTGAGCAATACATAGTCACCTGCTTCCAGACGCATTTGCGTTGCAGATGTCGCATTTATTCTCTCGTTACTGGTTCGTATAATTAACTCACCGCCATTGCTCATTGCATGCAGGGCATTAATACTCAGATTTATGACCGCATTCTCCAGGTCATCGCTGTCCAGCTCGGTCATCCATAGTTCATCTGCAAGGTCATATATCAACTTGATCCTGATTGTTAGGGTTCTTTCAAGTAAAATTCGCATATCTTGCAACAATGTGTTGATATCGTAAATGTCTGTTCTGGATATATGATTTCGTGAAAACGAGAGTATTTTTTTTGTGAGCTGCGCACCACGTTCAGCTGCTTGCTGAATGCCTTGCGCATATTTCTCCAGCTTCCGGTCGTGATTCAAATTGCTTCTGAGCTGCTCGGCATAGCCCATCACAATTCCGAGTATATTATTATAGTCATGTGCAATTCCTCCGGTCAGATTACCCAATGCATCCATTTTCTGGCTATGTCTAAGTTGCTCATCCTGTTGCATGCGTTGTGTAATGTCTGTAGAAATACCACACACTGCATAAATATTATTTGCATCATCATACAAAGGGAATTTGATTGAAACATAGGTGTGGTTGCCATCATCTTGGGGTGCTACCTCTTCGCTTTCATGTGCCTGTCCAGTCTCGATGACAATTCGATCATTGCGTTGCATTTCATCGGCAATTTCAACGGGGAAAACATCATGTAATGACTTGCCGATGATGGTATTAGTTTTTGTGTGAAACAGTTCTTCGAATTTTTTATTAATAAATGTAAAACGACCATTAACATCCTTAACATAGATAACCGCAGGGGAATTATCCATTATGGATTGAAAGTTTCTTCTGCTTTTGGCTGCAGTCTCACGCAGTCGATATTCTTCCGTTACATCGTTAAACACAAGTACCATTCCCAAAATATGGCCATTTTCGGTAATAGGTGCCGCTGAATCTGCTATCTGAAATTCTGTGCCATTTTTTGCGATAAGTGTTGTGTGGTTGCGCAGGTGAATAGTTTTTCCAGTCGTCATAACTTCATCAATTGGGTTTTCAATTGACTCCTGAGTATGTGAGTGGATAATGTGAAAAATAGTTTTTAATGGTAGATTCCGTGCCTCTTGTAACATCCAGCCAGTTAACTGTTCTGCCTCTGGATTCATGTGTGTGACATTGCCTTTTTCATCGGTAGCAATAACGGCATCTCCAATACTATTGAGCATGATGGATAAATACTGTTTTTGCTGTTGGATCTGGTTTACTTGACCGGATATGCGTTCCCGCATACGGTTTATTGAGTTAACAACGACATCAAGCTCATCATTATCTGAGCTTTTTCTATTCAATGTTAATGCCTCGGAGGGGTCTGTCATTGTGGTTTCCAGTACATAGTCGGAAATTCTTGACAGATGTCTTGATATAAGCCTGGCAAATAAAAAAAGTATAAATATTGCCACCAGTGATGTTTTAATTCCATTACTGATTAATACAATCCACGCCTTATCGTAAATATTCTGATATACATTATCGAGACTGGCATGTACATTTAACGAACCAATTTCCAGCGTTTTTTCTTTATAGGTGAAATATAATTTGTATGATCGGAATTTAATATTTTTAGTCTTTTTTGTTCCTGCAGTTGCCCATAGCTTATCTTCCTCCATAATTTCCAGGAATTGAATGTCAGGGATTTTTAAAATTCCATCCAGCTGCACAAGTAATTCTTTTTCATCTGCCAACCATAGATTGTTCGCAATAGATGTGAGATGTACATCTTGTATTTGTTTAAATCGTGAATCAATTATATTGAGGTCATACCGATATCCCAGGTATAACTGTGTAGCTGTAATTATTAATGTGAGAAGAGAACTGAAAAGGATGGTGAAAAAAATGAGTTTTTTTGCCAACCCGCTTCTCCGCTTAGGGAGAGCTGATTTTAGCTTGGTAAACACCATTAATTAATTACTTTCAGATGGCCGAGGGTACGATTGTAGAGCTGATTGTAGGTACCATCATGTTTCATTTTTTTTAGGGCTTGTGCCAGCTTGGGTGCCAGATGTGCGTGCTTTTTGTGTAAATAGGTAAACATCTCTCTAGTCGTTAAAGGAGGTGTTGATAATTCTATATTTGTGTAATTATGGCTTTTAATGAGTTCAAGCCCTTGCCATAATTCATATAGAACCACGTCGATTCTGTCTCTTTTTAGCAGATTAAACAGAATTTTTTCATTCTGTACTGTTGTTATTGAGGTTTGTTTAGGAACATTATATTCAAATATCTTCCAACCCATAATAAAAGAAGCGGTATAAGAGGTAAGGCTTTTCCAGCCTGCTGTGGTGTCGATTTTTTGTTTAGAAAAGGCGACAAATTGCCAGTCCATAATTTTTTCTTGCACTCGAATCAGATTGGGGTATTTTTTTTCCATACCTGCAATCCTTTGGGCTTCACCATCAATAATGCCTCTGTTTGTATTAATTAATGATCGTTCATTTGGTAAGCCTCGGCTATCCAGTTTATAGCCAATTCTATGTAATGCTTCTTTTAGCACAAGATCTATAAATCCATCAAAATTTTCTGTATGCATTGGCGGCCTTGTGGCACCATTGCTAATGACTAATGTGTTGTCAGAAAAAACAGGATTGCTGATGAGTATAATAATAAGAATAACGGAGGATTTTAAGTGCATAGCTTAATATTAGTTCCTTCATGCATTACATACCCGTAAAGCCTAAATCTCAAACGCTACGGGTATATATGCATAAAAAAATTATATATACAATATCAATCATAGGTGTCTGGATATTTATGCGCCATTCAATATCTGACTGATCAAATGTAACGTGGTCGGTCTACGGCGATGATTTTCTCAAACCTTTCCCTGGATAGCAGCTTACTTTTTTCAATTAATACACTTGCATAGTATGTGGGTAACTGCGTTACATAATGAATGAAATCACGATCGAGTACCACAACGATATGCGTTGAATGTTGATAAAAAAAGAATAATTGCTTATCCTCGGTTAAATTATCAATCCTGACATTTAACATAACATGCGTGGTAAGATGGAAAAGATTATCAGTGACTCGATGATATTCTCATTATTGGTAACCAACAACCTTTTATTGAGATTGAGCGACTGTTTGCAACCTTTAAGCATTAGCTCTATTTTCTATCTCACGTTATATACAAAGTGAGATTCAATATATTCCAGGGGTATGTTAGAAAATACTCAACAAAACTGACGATTCATCCACCAAAAGACAAGGGTGCTTATTTCTTAGGGTGGAGATCTTGGTGTGGCAATGTGTCACATATAGTGAAGCGCTACTGTACACATTCATGCCATTTCAATGGCGGGGGAAGGATCATTGCTGAATATTCAAGGTGAATAATTCTTCGGTGACTCGGGGTGATGGCTTTTCTAGATGAATGAAACAATAAAGGGGACATAAGCAGAATATCGCCAGAATTTGCATTGCACTCTATAATTTTTGAATTCTCAACTATTTTTATTAGTTCTTTAGAGGCGATTCTTCCATGACGGTGGGTTCCTGGAATAAGCCTCAGAACACCACTTTTATTATTGGCTGGGTCAAGATGAACTCTAAGCGTTAACATTTTTGACAGATACTCTTCTGGCGGTTCAACGTGAACGACTCCTTGTTTTTCACTCCAGGGACCAAAACCCGGAACATCAATTTTTTTCTTTACCGCGATGGACGTATCCTGATGCCATGCAACGTTCCAATTAGCCTTTGCTGTTTTATCAAAAAATACAGCTCGTACTGGCTTGACTTGGTCACCAAGTATTTCTTTGGCAATGGGTAACAATGAACATGACATGGCTAAATAACGTATGTGGGGGACTTTGTGCATTAAATCCCTAACACCGTAATGATTCATTTGTTTTTCAAATATTTTCAATTCATCAATGAGTGATATGACTTCATTTTTATTGATGCCATTTTCAATCAGAAAATATCCATTCTTTTTGTATTCCGATTTCATTGATAAATACACGATTCCTTGGCGGCTGATCTCGAAAATAACGGAGAGTTTAAAACCGCGCCTTAAACTCTCCGAGTTAACTTTGTTGGTGAGTAATTTTATTTAATTCGTGTCCAGAATTTTAAGTCAACTGACTCAGCATCAATGAACTCAAGGTACTTGAGTGCAAACTCATTCTCCATCCATTTTCCACATATTGCCTCGGCTTGTTCTTGAGAAGTAGCAAAGGCCAAATCGACATAAGTGTCATTTTGTCCTTTGAGAACAGCATGGCCAAGAAATCCGGCTTGCTTCGATAGGAACTCTTGTTCCATATTTTTTGCTGCTTCGAGCATTTTTTCTTCAGAAGCACCTTGCTTGAGCTCAAATGTACAAAACTCCATTCCAATGAAAGAATTTATGTTCGTCATCTTTTCCAATGGCAGAGACATGTTTGTTTTCCTTGTTTATTCATTTGATTATAAAAAGACCGATTCGACATCTGTCCCCTGCTGTAGCTTAAAATGAACATATTTAATATATAGCCTATAATTATTGTCGGTGTTCATTTTTTACTCTCAGTCCGCTCTATGGAACAGATGGTACACCGAAACAATTCTACACACCATCTGCTGACAGCATAGTGTCAGGAGTGATTGCGCTATTGGGGTTTTTTATGGATTTGATGTCCACCTCGTCAACTGATTTTTGTCAGGAATAATTCTCATTCATTGCCTGGCCGAGAAACATTGATAAAGTTTGCGTAGGAGGAAACTGATGTTCACGGTGTCCCTCGGCTACCAATTCTTCGAACTTCAATAACATCTCAGGCCCGGTTAGCAGATCAATAAAGGTATAAGGAATGGGCGATGCAATAACTTCGCATTCAAAACTCAAGGTGATAATTAATGCGTCGATAATATTTCTCAATACATATTGACTTTGATGAGACTCCGACTCCAGGTTGCTTTTTAAATGTGAGAATTGAACGATGACATATGAAACATTTGATCTGTTTGTGAATGAACTCAAACCAGATGCTGATGCGGAACAGGTAAAAAACAGTCTAGCAGAACAATTTAAAACATCTCCAGAAAAGTTGGATGCTTTTTTTCGACGTCTGATCAACTCTAAGGAGCCAGAAAGAATTCAAAAAGGATTGAGTCTTGAGATGGCACAAAAAAACAAAAAAATCATCGAACGTTTGGGACTTTTTTGTGACATCAGAGCTTCACTGGCATTAGCATCTGTGACGGACGAAGAGGCAAAATACCAATGTCCTGCCTGTGGCCATAAGCAAAGTCTGGCTGTCAATAATCCGGGTATTTGTGAAGCATGTGGCATCGTCGGTCAGAAGTACCTGAACAACGAGAGCGACGCGAGCATTTTGAAGCGGGAGGTGAAAAGACACTATCGCTTAAAGAAGCTCAGTGAGAAACGTCTGCAAGAGCAAAATGAAAGAAGTAATCGGGAAAAGAAAATTGTAGAGATCCGCGAACAGCTAGAAAAGAAGGACCGCAGGGCAGTATCGCGCCTATATGCACTGGGAGCGATGGCTATTACCGCTTGCGGTATTTGGGCATTTCAATTTTACAATGGGCACGCTATCTTTTTTCCAGGTGCCACCGAGGCGACTTCAATACAAGCCTCTGTAGATGTGGATACGAAGGCTCAAACCGTGGTGAAAATCGATCAACTGCAGCAGGCATTACCGTCAATTGACGGTTATCCATCGTCAAATCAGGAATTCTTAACAAGCGCAAAAGCGTTGAATGCCGTAGATTCTGATGCATTTGACACGAATTCGTCAGGCAGTTCGATGGAGCAGAATGCTTCGGCGGTAGGAAATCGGGCTTCACAGATAGAGGTAAATCATGATACTGCCGACAGAATCACATCAAAACAAACCTCTGTAGATGTGGGTACGAAGGCTCAAGCCGTGGTGAAAATCGATCAACTGCAGCAGGCATTGCCGTCAATTGACGGTAATCCATCGTCAAATCAGGAGTTCTTAACAAGCGCAAAGGCGTTGAATGCCATAGGTGCTGATGAACTTGACACGAATTCACCAGACAGTTCGATGGAACAGAATGCTTCGACGGTAGGAAATCAGGCTTCACAGATTCAGCTCAGTGATGATAAAGATGCATCGCTACTTGATCGGATTGCAATAAACATTAAGAACAATGACGTCGATCAAGCGGAAGATATCGCTGAATCTATTGATAACCCTTACAAGCGTACCTTCGCGCTGATTAATATTTCCCGTGCAAAACTGACACTAGGTGACTCAGCGGGTGCCGAGTCTGTTTTGAATAAAGCAGAGAAAGTTGCAGATGCAATAATTTCACCCATCGAGCAGATCAAATCCTACGGGTTGATAGCCACGGGATTCAGTGAGTTGCAGGATAATTCTAGTGTTCAACGGGTATTCGATAAAGCATTGGTATATGCTAACCGCCTGGCGGATCCAGTCGATAGGGTTTCTTCCTTGACAATTGTTGGCGGGTATCAAGCGGCAAGCGGTAACAAGGAGGCCGCACGAAAAAGTTTCAAGTTGGCGCAAAGTTTTGCCACCGAAAATATCGCCAACCCAGAAGTGCGGAACACGGCTTATCAGGTGATCGCACTGAATAGAGCAACCACAGCCGATTTTCAGGAAGCACTAAGTACTGCCGATAGAATCACCCATCCACTCATGCGCACTGGTATAATAAAGAAACTTGCCGATATTCAGTCTCATTTGGGACAACAAGATGACGCGAAACGCACTTACTCACGCGCCTTGAAAGATAGCGTGCACATCCCGGATGTTTCACAGAGGAGGCGCATGCTTGATAACATCATTGCAGCGCTTGAAAAGGTGGATGCTCAAACGTCACCATCTGCAACTGGCCGCTAGACCGAAATATTGGCTTGATGGCGTTGGCTCAGGCTGTACGCGGTTACTGGCAACTTGTCTAGCAAGTTAAATTCTGTCCGAGGAGTTTTCCATTTGACTGCATGGATGCAGGGCGACTCAGTAGATAAAGCCGAGATGCGAAACCGGGAAGTTATTGCGTCGCCTATTCTGAAGGGGAGAAAGCATAGTTACTTGGGCTATTAATAAGTTATTTTATTTATTAATTTTACGAATTATTATCTCTCCAGAAACAGCACCAATTAACATGGGGTTCTGATTTGTTCCTTCTTGACGTGCGGTAGTTGACACATTTTTATGGATGTAGTTGTAAATTTCTCGAATAGCTATGTTACCGTCTTGATTGCTATCCGCCTTGCCTTTTAAGCCATCTAATAAATAATAAGTGAATAAGCCATGAGCCAGTCTGTCGAATTCCAAGGATAATTCATTGGGTCTGCTCGCCGTCAATATAATTCTGCCTGATCCCTGGAAGGCTAGATTATCTAGAAAACGACGGGAAACCCGGGTTATGCCACGTGTCTTGTAGTTAAATGCGCTGAATGATCGACCACCACTGGCACCGCTATAACAGGTGTCTAAAAACAGCACAACGCGCTTGGATATAATGCGCTTGAATATATTTTCTACTTCAGTCATGGGTAAACCCGTTGCGTAAAGTAATTCCGGGTCTGCATCATAAGGAACCAGGTATTTCTCTACCCCGTCATCGGCAGTTCCCGTTAAATCTGCTTCAGGCGCGCCATGTCCCGCATAAAAAATAATAACAGTATCTTGTTCGCTTGCATTTTGCGCCAGAAAAATACCTAGTGCTTTTTTAATATTAACCAGCGAAGCTTTTTCATCGACTAATAACTGCACATTTTTCTTTGACACATTCATGCCATCAACCGAGGTCAATAAATCATAAAATGCCATCGCATCATTCTTTGCATAATTTAATTGACTCATGGCATTATTTTTATATTGATCAATCCCCACCACGACCGAATATATTTGGCTAACGTTATTTTGTTTAGCCATTGTTAAATTATCAGGGGATACGGTAGAGTGTTCTTTTTTATTTGCTAATTGAATAGGCGTTTGTTTCCCTGGGTGTTGTTTTTGAATAGCTAGCTCGAAAACCTGTATCATTCCTTTTTTATCTATGGCAGCTAACCAACGGCCATCCAGGCTAAATGCTATTTTTTCTACTTCATATTCAAAGGGTATCGATCTTATTTGGCGGTATTTCTTGGTATCCCAAAAACGCAGGGTATGATCTTCACTAATCGAAACCAAAATACCTGCCGCCGGATTAAAGCTAACTTGTTTTATTGTTCTCTTGTGACCACTGAAATCGGCCAGTATTTCTCCGGTAGCACCATTGCGTAATTTGATTAAATGGCGCCACACTGGTTTTCCTGAAGCTTGACGATTATTCCCTTTGGCACGAGTTACTTCTGTTACCCCAACCGCCATATGTTCCTGGTACGGTGACAATGCAAAGGTACTCAACTGCCCCCATTCGGCTTTGGTTTCAATAATGGAGCGAATCTGTTGTTTACTATTGATATCCCAAACACGAATGGTCTTATCATCTGCCACTGAATAAAGTTTTTCTCCTTTAGGTCCAAATTGCAAGGTATGCACTCGATTGGTATGTCCTTCCAAATAACCCAGTTGGCGACCAAATTTAGTATTCCATAAGCGAATGCGATCAGTGCTATCCGCTGCGGCAATGACTTCTCCATCGTGACTAATGGCGATGGCTTCTATTGTTTTTCTTTTGGCCCTGAATTTATGTTGATACTCTCCAGTTTCAAAGTTCCATACATAGATGTATCCCCGTCGATCTCCGATAACAAAATTTTTCTGATCTTGGTCGATAGTCACTGCTGTAGGTTTTCTTTTAAGCTGCCAGCTTCTAACTGTTTTTCCGCGTTGAATATCCCATATCTTGACGTTTCCCCTCTTGCTTACCGCAACCATTAAGTCATCAAAACTGGTGAAAAATGCTGAAAATAAATCATCATCAGATTCAATTTGATTCACCAGTTTAATGGTCACATTCTCTGCCGCAATTAGAACGCCTGAATAAATCATCAAGTTCACGAGCATTGCAAGCGCGATTGATATGATTCGCCTTATCACTAGTCGAGAATGTAAGTTATTGAACATATGGATTGACTCTCGTACGCTAGAATCTAACAAATCGCTAAAAGTAAGTATTTAAGGTCATAAATAATGACACTTTAGTTTGGTCATACTCAAAATCAGAATCTTTGTCTTCTAAGCTGAGCGTCGAGTAAGATAACTCAGGTGCAAACGATGTATTTTCACTGATAAAAAACTTAATTCCCATACCGTAGCCCCAACCAGTTATACTTGTTTCTGACTCGCTTGTGTCATTGCGGCTTTCCGTTTTAGTTTTTGTTTTTCCGGAATCATAAAATGCGCTGAGATAGGGTACAATCGTAGGATTATTTAAAATAAGATGTAATTTAATAAAACTCCTGCTGGTATAAGATGTGGTTTCAGAAGAGCTATCGCCACTTAGATATACAAAAACACCCGTGCCTAATTCAATACTTTTCGTTAAAAAATAACCTATCGACAATCCAAAGTTACCACTATTATAGCTAGACTTATCATCGGATTGGCTACTGCTCGTTTCGATCTGACTAAGATCTCCATAAATCGTTAACTCAAAATCGCCACCCTCAATACCTTCACTTTCCAATTCAGCCGATTTTGCTAAACCAAATATGGGCAACAAAAAAACAAATATCAATATTGGTTTTAATATATTTCTCATGGGTACTTCCTTTTTATTTGCATTATTAATTAAGCAAGTAGACTTTAACGCTTTAAAAATTTATAGTGCTACCCTGGTTGCATAAAGAAAACCAGGATCATGTAGGGTGGATGCGCTACGCAATCGATGGTCGATTTCTCAACTTCACTTACAGTGAGTTTTAGAAATACATTGTTTTATATTTATTAGCCTGTGTCATTTTATTTTTTTGTAAAAAATATTGAAACCATGAGACCTAATACAATTAGGTTTATCTTATCAACGGCCTGTTCTCATGAATTTTTTCTGTTTGAGTGATATTTCTCAATCCGCTACCATCAATTTTCATTATATATAAATCTGCGTATTTGGCCGGTTTTTTATCTTTAATTGCTATACCAACAAAAATTATGTTTTGCCCATCAGGCGTGAATTGTGGTGGATCGCTATCGGGTATTAGCCGGTCGGCAGTGCTAATTTTGCGTGCCACGGTAGCTGAAGTAGAATCAATGAAAATAATACCTGTATCACCTTCGGTAGCGGATATTTCTTGGCTATAAACTGAGGCAATAAGTTGACCATTTGGACTGATCCCCGCACCATTTGTTTGCAGTTCAAATCCGCTGCTTTGATCTAAATCGATGACGGCTCCCCTTGCTGTGGGCGAGGTTCCAATTCGAAAGTCATGATCTTGGTCTAATTGAAAAGTAGCTTGACTGCCATTGTCACTGATCAGCAAATCCTCTGAATAATTTGCAGTGAGAAATTGTAATCCAACGCCACTGGTATCAACGGAGGCTAGCCAAAGCCTAGCCTCTTTGTGTATTCCAAATACCAGGGTTCGTTCTGTCTGAGCAATTTTTAGTTCATTCGGTGTAAAACTGTCATTAAAATCAATTTTAAAGTCGTTATTGAGATCTATTTTGACAGGCACAAAACCGGAACCATCTTCTAGGCAAGACACTATACCTTGATTAGTACGTTTTACTTGCGTGCCGTCATCCTGAAGCTCCACATATTGGTATTCTCCCGCCAAATAAATTCGCCCATTATTACTTATCGTAATGTCTTCTTCATTGTTGGTAAAACCTTCGGCACAATCGGTTTGATGAAAATTAAATCCAGCATTTTTTCCCCAATTAGTATGAGTATAAAGTTTGTTACTGCCATCGGTATTATCAAAATGAAGCAGTGTGCCTGAGGCGGATAATGCGATGGATATACCAGGACCCACGTTCCAATGGTTGCCAGTTACAAGATTTAACACGGAAGTACCACTACTTAATTTTTCACTATCAATGTATTGATAGGCTACATGATAACCTGTCTCTTCAAATCCGCGTAGCTGGCCTGTAACAGAAACATCGAAGGCCTTGTCCGGGCTTTTATACCAATTTGCAATGACGACTCTAATTTTATTCTGGCGATCCGTCCTAAACCCGATTAACTCTTGTTTGATTTCACTGATATCTGTTAATAGGATTTTTTTTGGGTAATCTTCAGGGCGCTTGCCATCTTTTACAAGATCGACAAAGACATCAGCAGTCATAAACTCGGTTGCCTTCAGTGAAATATTCAAGGCCACGTCCTGGGGTTGAATGGGAATAGGCACATCTTTTTTAAATGGTGTAACGTTATAATCAACAATATGATAACTTAAGGGCGCCATATTACGACTAAATTTTTTCTCCACACCATCATCATTTAATGTTTCGATGGAGGCGGCCATGATGTTGCCGCCATATTCAGCGGGATGATCAATGCTTATATCTTTCACAAATTCAGACCAGGCTATGCCAATGTGATCTTCGCCCGTCGGATCTGAACTGCGAATGACTTCGTCTGCGGCGGTGATGGAAGACGGGATATTTGAACTGCCTTTTTCCGTGAGCGATTCGAACATGTCTAAATAAAAATCAATATGATCAAATGATTTTTCAAGAAAATAAAAAAAATCTTGCGCAACATCCGGGGCAGGAATTTGCTCTGCATCGTAAAGTGACTTGCCTTGTATTAGATGCAATCCAAGGGTGGAGTCACGCGCAGGCTTTATCCTGTCACCCCCAACAACCCTGCCACTTAATGCTGTGGCTGAACCCTCAAACAACCAACTCGATTCCAGATAAAAGGTCCTGTGAAAAAGGTTTGGAACAAACGTGCTAATCACGCCAAATTGTAATGCATGAAAATATTCATGTACCGCCGTGGAGGGCCAATTGGTAGGTGGTTTGCGATTGTTAACATAACTTGCGCCTTCAAATAAACTTGAGCCGGGTAGCGTAAAACCATCAGCATCGGTACCACCAGTGAGTCCCAAGTATTTGTGGTTTCTAAAATCGTCTATGAAAACGGTGTATTGGCTATCGAGATTAACTAAGTTGGGCAATTCAAATTTCATTTGTGTGACAAATAACTGGTAAGCGGATTCAAGGGCATCTGCTATCACGAACACACGCTCCAAAGTGACATGATCACCACGGTAAGTCACATTAAAATGATCTGAGTTATAAGTATCGAAAATAAAAGGACTAAAACTATCGTCGATGGTTACTAATATGGGATTCCAGACTGAACTAACAATGGCCGCGCCGGTACCGACTAAAAGAATCTTATCTAAAATAAACGCAAACGGAATGCCTGCACCAAGTGGTGGATTATAAATCAACTGATGATTGAAGTTTTTTTGTAACTTGATGGGGTCGACTGAAATGAATACGGATGCTGTTGTGGCATCGTAGGAGGATGGATTTCCTTGAGGTATTATCATCCCACCAATTAAAGTAGACAAATGCAAGTTCTCTGGATTGAGCTGCTCGGGTAGTCGAGATGGATTCAATTTGAAGGTAAGTTTCACGGGGGAAGTAATAACGACATCTCGATCTGTACCAACAACATAAGCCGATTCAGTCAGTAATATTTGCCCAGCCATGGCGCCATCTTCGGTGGTCACATTTTTTGAGGGGATGCTTACTTCAAATAAGCTGATTTCGGTGTTTGCATCAAGGCTGCCGGGTGTGATGACAAGTGTTGCTTCGTTGACCTGTATACTACCTCCGCTTTGCGCGCCAATGAACTCAGACTTTGATTGAATGAGGGTTCCCGGCGTGAAATCAATGCTTTCATCGAAAAAATTTATTGTTGCGATATAAAAAGTTCTTATGTTCCCTAAAGCTAAATTCTCATGGGCTTTCGCGGTAAAATCACCATGATAAATACGCTTTGTATCGAAAGTGATTTCGAAACTGTAGAAGCCAGCTGCAATCTCAAATGAAAATTGACCATTTTCATCAGTCTTTACCTGAAGATCAACTCCCTCGATAATAACTTCTGCGCCAACAAGTGGTTGGCCTTCTGCATTTTGCACAATGCCAGTGATAATGATTTTTTCCACTGCACCATTGCCATTGTCGGAACCACCACCACAACTCAATAGAAGTGATAATAACAAAAAGTAGACAAAATTATATACACCGAATTTACTACACATGGACATCTATTTTGTAATATATTTTAAATCCACATTATATGATTTTAACCAGTAAAACAAGCCCTCATCACGAAGAAGCCTCCAGGGAAAATAGCTAATCAATTTGGTGGGGATTAACCCTGGCGTTTTAAAAATATGTGAAGGCGTGATACATTTTTCAGCACTGATTTTTTGAACCGTTAGGGTGAAGACATGTTGGCCCGGATGCCGCATGGGGTCGTACCCTTCTACTTCCTGGTCGTCGTGGGTACAAGTGCGGGTAAGCATTTGTAGCTATTCAGTGGTGACTCAGCAGAAGACTTGTCAATGGGGGCTGGCGACTGGGTGACTCGATTCCGAGTTATTTATTTTCCATGCTTTATTTATAAATAGCCGTAACACGCCAACTCCAATCCTGCCGCGTTAATTCGACAAGAGTTATGGTACTTGCCTCTGAAAGAATTCTTAACTGTTTCTCGTTCAAATTCACAGCTATAACTGAGGCTTTTCATGAGCGCCTCCAAGGGCTGATTATATTCTAACTGGGTGCCCATTGGGTGGTGGTTTGGCCCCATTCCTACTGACCGGGCAAAAGCTAGCTAAGCATTGGCTGGAATTGTTGACTGACAGCCTGGCCACTCAGCAAGCCGCGTAATCTAACACCGCTGAAGTCTTGATCCATGAGATTACTAATATCTAGCTCAAAGAGATTCGTATGCTTTTTGATTAAACTGTTAACTACTTTGGCCTGATAATGATCGGTGCCGATTATTAGTACATTCGGCCAGAATGCATTCACTAGAATTAATGGGTAGTTATTATGGCGAGTCTGATTCCATTTACTAGTTATTCTACCAAACTTGTACTAAAGACTTTGATCAAGTCATCTTATTGAATTAGAATAATTAACCTTGTATGAATTGTCTCTGGCCTGTATTTATTATTAAATGGAGAAATGGTCACGTGGTGAATTCTGAACTGTTTCAACTGCTCAATAAAGGCGGCCTGCTAGTCTGGCCAATCCTTTTCTTTTCCTTGTTAGGAATGACAATCTTTATTGAGAGATTAATGATCTATCGAAAAATCCTTAAACATAAAGAAAACATCGATCACGTTTATGACTTTATATCTCAAGGTCAATTCGATGCTGCTCGGAACTCACTGGCTTCACAGCAGCTACAGTCTTCTGCTGCTAAACGGATCTTGTTGGAAGCGCTAACTGTTGAAGATCCGGATCGTGAAACCATGGAAATGGTATTAACGCACGGCGTTGATCGGGAATTATCATTATTATCTCGCCATCTCAACACACTGGCTATCCTTGGTAACACGGCGCCACTACTTGGACTTTTAGGTACCGTCGTTGGTATGATCAAGGCATTCATCGTGGTGGAAGCTATGGGCGGAGGCGTCAATGCTGCGGTATTGGCTGGCGGTATTTGGGAAGCCATGCTGACAACTGCGTTTGGTTTACTCGTCGCCATTCCCTTACTGTTTTTTCACAACCATCTTGAAGATAAACTTCATACCATTCAGGCAGAGCTTGAAGAAATCGTTATCACCTTTATGAAAGTTTGGCCCAAGGGTCGCAACCGTACAATGTAAGCTCATGATACGATTTCCAGAAAAAAAACGTACACGCCCGACAATACACCTGACTGCGTTAATTGACATTATTTTTATGTTGCTTATTTTCTTTCTGTTGGCAAGCAGCTTTGTCGATCAGCAGGGTGTCACCATTATCATGCCAGAAGTAGAAAGTGAAGGGTCGGAAGTGTTGCCCGATATTGTTGTGCAAATCGATCACGATGGTATTTTTTATTTTAATCACATCGTCATACGGGAAGATTATCTAGTTTACCTACTCAAAGAAAAACTGAAATCAGTATCTGAGAATAACGTCATTATAAAGGCTGACCGCCGTGTGCAATACGATAAAGTTGTTCAAGCAATTGATGCTGCCAAACTGGCGGGAGCAAAAAATATTTTGCTGTTGACAAAAAAGAGATAGACAATTAAAGGTAGTTAACTCTGGCAACTAACAATGGCTAATGTAATGGCTTAAGTTTATTTCGAAGTTAGGGGGTAAGCTCCGTATTAACGTTTAAATTTTTTGGCTTCACAGTTCATTGAATATGTGAGAACGAGTATCAATTAATATTATACTTGACCCCAATTCATTGTTATAATTTTTGGAGAGATGTTATACTGTGACACATAAATCGTTATCCGCAGAATCAAAGCACACCCCTGCCGTTGCTAATCGTAACGTCTTTCATCCCGAGTCGCGTGATCGATTCGCATCCGAGAGCCAAATCCTTGCAGGCCTGACAACCTCCCTTGTTCAGCCCAAACTCAAAATTGGCTTAGCTAGCGATAGATATGAACAGGAAGCCGATCGGGTTGCTGACCACGTTATGCGCATGCCGGATCCAGAATTTTTCTCGTCCACTGTAGCACCACTCACCGTGAATAACGGCAATGCTGGCATGATCCAGCGGCTCTGTGTCACTTGTTTAGAGAAATATCAGGCAGCGGATCAGGAAGAACGCCCGCTAGTCTCGGCAAAGCTATGTCCCGAATGCCGGATACAGACCAAACCAATTGTTGGGATTGCTTCGTTGCCGTGGCAAAAGAAGAATGAAGAAAAGGCGGTGACACCCCTTCAGGCCAGGGCCTCCGCACAAACACCGGCGGTGACTCCGAATTTCGCCAGTGGTATCCAATCGCTACGCAGCGGTGGTCGGCCGTTGTCTCATTCAGAACGTCATTTTTTTGAACCGCGCATGGGGTATGATTTCAGTCGAGTAAAAATTCATACCGATAACCAGGCTGATGGTTTGGCCAGGCATGTTCATGCCAAAGCCTTTACCCTGGGAACGGATGTGGTGTTTGCTGCTGGACAGTATCAGCCACAAACTAAAGAAGGCCGGAATCTGATGGCGCACGAGTTGACTCACGTTGTACAGCAGCAAACACCGAGTCCTTTCAATCCTGCAGGCAGCGGTCCACAGATTATGCGGCGCGGGGATAGCTCTGCCACAACACCGTCTGGTGGATCGGATCGCGAAACCACGAGTTCCACTGCATCGTCAGCTCAGCCGGAGCAGTGGGCAACCGATGTTGATTTGGGGCGTTTTAGCCGATATGGTCATGGCCGTGCCGATGCGCGACTTAATCGGCGTGCAGCTTTGGAGTATGCCCGGCGCGGTGGCGGGGGTGATGCGCCTCCCTGTCAACTCGATTTGTTTCTTAAGCTGCGTTTCAATTTTCACCTGGGTCCCTCACCGTATCGTCAAGGGCAACAGGGTAGCATGACTCAGCCCGGTCCGCCCTGGCCCGCAGCAAGGGCGACTCGATGGAAGCATGATTATATACGTGTTGCACAAGAGATGTGGCGCACACCTCATCCGCTTGAAAGAAGTGGTAACTGCAGCAATGAACCCTGCGGCCGTGCCGTGGGGCAATTGCGAATCATTGATGCAGACACCATGACCGACTCCGAGGGGCAGCAGGTAACGGGAAGTGGAATGTCCAACCAACCACACTTCAGGGTCAATGTCTATGAGTATCGCCCGTGGGCTGGTCAACTGGAAAGCCGTGTGGGTCTATCGCAATCTACCTTGTATGCGGAAGATGTTCTGCCGCGCGGTACTGCACGCCCCGAAGACTTGGATGAGCGACCCGTACCTTCCGGCGTAAGCAGGCCACCTCTCTTTGCAGGGGAACGTTATCGGTGGATGCCAGGTTCCGCCGTCCACGAAACCGGGCACATGCTGGGAAGACCACACGTAAATTGCGGACCTGATGTTGAAAACCCCAACGAAGAAAGATGCTATGGGGAAACAGATGCGCAACGGGCCAATGTTATGGGAGTTTAGTCGTCAAGATCATGCGCCGTTTATTGCGGCAATGCGGGCGATGACCAACTGCGAATGGCGTGTCCGGAGTGGGGGGTGGCCTTGGTGGGCCTATCTACTATTGGCGGTGCCTGTCGTGGGATGGATTGCTCTTGGAATTTTAGGCGCAAGAGGGATTCTATAGGACGCTATATATCTGGAAGTTAATATCTAATTCTGCGGCTAATATCCTGCCCACCCCCAAAGACTTTAAGAGCAGTGACGGTTTAGATGGATGCGTTTAGTCTAAACCCTAACGTTTCAAAAAAAACTGGTTAAAAATCGTTTCACTGCTTTATTTACAGCATCTAAGTACGAATATTCACTCTTTCTAAATCTCACTATGAGTGACATGGCTCGATTTAGAAACCCCTCCGCCTATCTGCAGGGATGTAGGTAGCAAAAGTAGGCGCTTCAGGCGATGCAGGAGCAATTACTGAGGACGCGGAAGCTTTCGCTCTTATATACTGCAGCTGAAGATTTTTTACTCACTTTTTTTTGAAACGTTAGGGTAAATTCACGAATAAGAGAGAGCCCATTCCTTAAGCACGTATCATATTGACTTTTTAGTCTTGAGTTTTTATGAATTATTGCAGATATGAAATTTCATATAAGTATAATATTATACTTGACACTTAACTAGTAAATTTTACGCTCTAATCAAGTGGTCCAGTTTTTCATGTTTTGATACGTTTGGAAGTATGGCATGATTATGAGTGTCTTAGTTTGCATGTCTTAAGTGATATCCGTTACTTTAGATACATTGCGTTTTTACGGCAAAGGTTTATCAAATTTCTCTGGTGTTATCACCTCCACATCGACAACAAACACCGTAAGGTGATAACCCTTGCGAATTTTTCTAGCTAAACTTTCCAGTAAAGGCTGCAGACGCTGCTCTGGTAAAATGACTTTCATCATGATATTGGCATCAAAGCCGCTGATGTCTGCTTGTACACCGGAAGCACCTTCTCCGCGGGCACGCAAAATGGTGTAGCCGCTTACGCCATACTTTTTGAAAGAAGCCACCAAGGTATTCTCCATGGTATCGGTAGTAATAATATTGACCAGTTTTTCAGGATACAGATTGACCATAACGAATTTTTCCTCAACAAAATCACATTCAATGTTAGACCAGGATTACTTGAATAAAATTATAATAAAGCGGAATGCCGACAATCACATTAAACGGAAAAGTGATGCCCAGGGAAAGCGTTAAATAAAATGAGGGGTTCGCTTCGGGTATCGCCAGACGCATGGCGGGTGGAACAGCAATATACGAAGCGCTGGCTCCCAGCACCGCGACTAAGGTTGCGCCTCCAACACTAAAGCCCAGCATACTGTAACCCACCCAAGCACCAATGACTCCGCCGATCAATGGCATCACGATACCAAACAAAGCGAGGAACCCACCGACTTTACGAAAATCACCAATACGCCGAGCGGCAACCATGCCCATCTCAAACAGGAAAAGGCATAATACGCCCATAAAAATGTCATCAATGAAGGGAAATAATTTTTCCATACCCGATGTGGTTGAGATGGCGCCGATCACCATCGAACCAATGAGCACGACCACACTGCCATTGGTAAACGCCTCATGCAATAATCCGGAAAAACTTTTTCGGTCATGTTCACTCGCATCATAATTGACGCCAAGCGCAGCGGTTGAGCCAGGTTTCGTGATGCCTCCGCCATTGACCGCCAGGGATTGACGTGCTTTGGCAGCAAGTAACAAACCAACCACGATAGCGGGTGATTCCATGACGGCTAACATGATTAACGGATACGACTCGTATGTGACCCCGATATTATCCAAATAGGCAATAGCAGTTAAAAAAGTACCAGCACTGACCGAACCATAGTGAGCGGAGATGGCAGCAGCATCAAGTGGGCTGACCTTGCGCGACCAGGTCAAGGCAAGATAACCGATGATGGGTAACGTAAATCCTAGCACTAAGGCCCATAAAATGGAATAAATTGCGGTTGATATTTCAGCTTTGGCCAGCTCATAACCACCATGCAGACCAATGGCCATTAACAGATAAATCGATAAGACTTTTGCGAGATCAGGAGGAAAACGCAGGTCAGACCTTATGACTCTCGCGATAAAACCTAACGCAAAAAAGAGGACGGCAGGCAATAGCAGATTGCTTAGGCTCGACACATGATTTCTCCTCAGGCTTGAATGTTCAATGATGATAATATTTTGCCCAAGTGTTAGCGCTAATGCCAATTGATAATACGCAACTGTCTTATAGATAAAAATCAATGTTTAGCAACAATGGAGCAGCTTGCCAAATAAAAGTATAAGAGTGATTACATACCCAAAACACTTGAAATTTAGGCCTTGAGTGCGAGCTATATTATTGTCCTAGCACCAAAAGTAGGCGCTTTAGGCGAGGCGAAAAGACAAGTTATGATTGATTATTATGAAGTATTTTCACCAAAAATAATAAATAATCAAGACACCCATCAAAAGTTGAACAATATCTAAACACCTGCTCATCTATTTATTAAACAAATAACAAAAGCATCCATAAAAAAAGTGACAAAGGTGGTACATTCCCGCTAGCCATCAAGACTCGCACTCAATACTATATCTCAAGTGCTTCAGGTATATTTTGATGTCACAGACTTTATGACTCCAGCCGGCTTTTTTTTTATTGTTCAACGTCGATGGATAAGCCCAATCGAATACTGAAATTGTTTGATAAATACACATTGCCTGCCAACCAGCCATGGGTTTTATATTCCATTTGCCAATAGCTGCTTAGTGCTTTTGTCCATTGATATTTGGATTTGATGGAGAGATGGCTACCTATTTTTGCCTTGCTGGTGCTAAAGTCCAATGCTTGCGGTTGTGACCACAAACTGATGCGGAGATCATTACGCAGCTTAATGCCTGCAACATTGATTGGAATATTGAATGTTTCCAATGTCAGGCCTGGAAAGTAGTGGTATTGGTTAAAATAGTTATGCAATGTCAAAAGCAAATTGTGATGTGCATGACGCATGAATAAATGTGCATTGATGGCATAACCAAAGGGAGTTAAATAATGTTTTAAATTAGCGTTCCAGTCAATGGGTGATTTTGCGTCAGGCCGGTTATAGTGAAAATAACGTTTGTTTATCAAAAAGGGATCGATGAAGTTCAGGTAAGAAAAGTAATATTGTTTTTTCAGATAGCGTTTTTCACTTTTTGTGAGTTTTGACCAAGTGATGTAACGATTGATTCCGGTACTACTGGGATGCGTGCCGCGATTTTCATAAGCTTCATCCGGTCTGAATAAATCATAAACCCAGGCATTGCAATCCAGTCCGGTAAAGTCGCGTTTTTTAATATCTTCATTTTCCCGGTTTAAAATATCCAGGGTCAAACTGTTTGCTTCCTGTGACGAACAAACATGTAAATAAGCCGAAGTATTCACACTATTGAGCATCAATAATATGCCATTGAGTGAAAATGTGTGAAAGAAAAACTGATCCTTTTCGATCGCCAGATTAAGCTGGTGTTTGTGCACGGGCAGGCTGAATTACCATCCAGGAAATCAATATAACGAAGATAATGATGTGCATATCGTATTTCATTTGGCAATTTGAAAAAGGAATGGAACAAGTAAAGCGCTGGGGCAGCATTTATGCAAATTGGCTTTGGAACCGACATTGGGCAGCCTATCATTTGATCTCGCTTGATCCTGGATCCCACAAGAATTTTTCTTCAGTCGGCAATACAACACGTATGTACCTTCTTCAGGAAGACCCTTGTGAAATCAATTTTCCTTGCGATTTTCAAACGCTAGCCTGCCGAATGTCGGTTGGAAGTTACTTTAAGACCTTTTATGAATGGGCATGTATTGGCGCTTAGATTGTTATCTACCACATTCTTATCATAAACCCACCGCTCTCTTATAACGGGAATTTGACAAAACGAATTTCTCTGGCGAATTTTAAAATTGATTGCTGACTTTTTTGCTCAGTTTGTTTAAATGTGTCGCATGCACGGATTCTTTGGCGATATTCACGTCATTGATCACTTTACCCTCTCCTTGGATTATCATCAGGAGGATTTATTGTGCTCGTATTGCTCAAAGTTAGACGCAGTTTGTATAAATAACGCTCACAAGTGTTAAAAGAACCCATGGGTCAGCGTATTTTTGTTCCAATCGCTATGGCCTCTCCGATTGTGGGCGCACGCTAAACTTAACCCTAAAGTGTACTTTATCCTGGCGGCTTCGTGGTGGGTTTGCTTAATTCATCCTACAAATCTGATCAAAATAATTGTGGTGCTGTTAAACAGCACCACAATTATTGACATGCTACTTTTTATCAAGTTGTACCATGTGAATTTTAACATTTGGACCAGGGATTTTTTGGTAGTACAAAGTCACCGGAACATTCTTCATGTAAGCTTCACGCAGAGTATCTGCAATCACTTTATTAATTGGCGGTGAATTCTCATGTAAGCGAACGCCAAAAACTCTTGCAGGGTCCGTGTCCAAGGATATTAATATCTCAGCATCCAGTTTTTCTTGGCCTTCGCCTATTTCTAAGCCTTGCATTTGTGCGCGGTACAAGTTAATGAGCCCTTTGGCTTCATAAGAATGTGAGTCAATTTTGGTTAAATTTTTCGGCGAATCGGCTAATGCCACAGTAGAAATAAACATCAATCCAGATGCTAATACGGCAAGGGGTAATTTTTTCATCGAGACTATCTCCATATAAAGTGTAATATGTAAGTTACGAACGAGTTAACGATTTTGTTTGCATGGGCGGAAGTCCAATATTTCGATTTTGCATAATCATTGGATTTCACTGCCATTGTCTAGACAACTTGGTTATGCATAATTCTCTTGATAAAAGTTATTTTCGTCGTGTGAGGCATGCGAAGTCCTTTTCATTTGTTTCATCAGTGTATGTACTGGATTCCAGTCGATAACTGACAACCCCGAAGAGCGAGTTCTCTGCCAATGGACAATTGTTATTACGCTTACCACGAAGAGTGTTATTTTTTGTGGCGTGTTAATATTTTCGAATGTGTCTAATGATTGGTCTTTAGTTTTCATGGTATCGCTCCTTTTGTTTCTATCCAATGTGTTGAGTGTTTCTGTTAACTCGTGATCATTATCGGATAGCGAGATTAATAGGAGTTTTCCGTGACATTAACATTTGGTAATTATTCTCTCTATGTGAGAGGTGATTTTAAAACCTCTCAGCTGAGGGAATTTTAAAATCGCTTTTGAGTGATTAATGATCGTTTGGTCAGGGTAAGAAAAACAATAGATCTTCCGCTCAATGCTTAATCTAATGATATTAATATGTGAATTTCAATAAACCATGAAGATGAATAATCAGTATGATACTTGACCCCTAATTGCTGCTGAAGAATTTCTACTTCATTCAAAGCATAGTAAAGGAACACTTTTTTCCCTGTCAAGTGATTTGGATAAAGTGTCTGATTAAATATTTTTTGTATGTAGCAGATATAGAAGATGTAGGGAGTCAAGTCTTTACTTTTACTATTTTATAATAATTAGTCAATATGAAATTGATTAATTTTCACTATTATTTACCTAGCTATCCAGGCTGTCGCATCTTTTTATGGTTGTGATAAAAAGATAATCGGAAGAGGCGTGTGCGGAAGAGGCCAGAGAAATTATCCACGCTGGATAGCGATGAAACTGAGCCAGGATTTATCGGGCCAGAATCTTTCAACAATAGTTCAGTTTTTGGTGTAGGTTATTATTGTACGGTATCGAGAACGATTGGTCGATTGAATGAGGTGTTGGCACTTGGCGGTGAAGTTCCTGAGCACTTTAATCGTATAAGTAAAGATTTGACCCCCTAATTGACCCCCTAATTGACCCCCTAATTGACCCCCTAATCACGAACGACTTGTTATAAGTAACGTATTCATTTTTTTCTAAAGGCTTCGCGAAAAGCATTAACGGATAAGAAACAACAGTTCCAAATGGCGAAAAAATAATGGACAAGCCAATCCACTTAATAACGCTACGATTTTTCTTTGACGCGAGCATTCCCAAAAAGACGTAGTATAGAAAACCAAATAGAATAGCAACTAGAATTATTGGATTTTCCATATTTTCTGGAACAGATATGATTTTATAAGGGATGAGTATTAATGGAACAATAAACAACACTAAAGAGATAGTGAGTAATATGTTTAGTGTTTTAAATTGGTTCTCCATTCTATTTCTCCCTTACTTATAACGCTTAAGCTGTGCGGCGCAAACGAAGCGCAGCATAGTTTGCGTCCGAACGAGCGCCTTGTTATGTGTTGTACGCATGATGATAACGTATATTAAGCTGAATGACTGCTTACGGCTGCCGCATAAGCGGACGTTCTCATTCTACTTATCTTTATCCGATATCTCATTTTTGAGCTCGTTTAATTTTACACATAACTTATCAATAAAATCACATACACTGCCGGTCGCATTTTCAATCTCTGTTTTATCAGACGATGAACCTTCTGATGAGCGGAAATCTATTTCTTCTTCAGCCCAAGTAGTCAAGAAATCATATATTTTATGCTCTTCATCGGAAAATACAGAAGGAGGAACCTGCTTGCTTCTAACCGACTTTAGGGATACAAATTCAATAAAGTGCAATGTTCTATATAAATCAACGACCATTGAAAAACTGTCCGCTGCGAGAGACTCATATCTACCAAGCCTATTTCTCTCCCATACATTAGCCTCAGGAGAAAGTATGCTCAAGGAATCGATAATTCCCTTAAATCTCGCTAATGGGTAAGCATGTCCATTTAGGGAACTTCTGTGCTCCCATATTTTCAAAATTAGATCAACGGTTTGCTGCTGGTATTTTTCTTTGTTTTCTGCGTTTTCTTCACATTCAACCCGATTCATCATTTCGGCTAAATGATGTGACATCCACTTTCCCAGGGTATCGCAACTGTCGGAGAAACCCAACTCAGTCGCTAGGTGATGCCCAAGTACCAACACGTCCTTCAGTGGTAAAGATTTCTCCAGTTCTTCTGAGAAGGTAGAGTCTTGCGTACCGCGCTTCTTTTTCGGGCTCTTCGTTATACTCTGTAATTCCATCTTTAGTTACTCTTCGTGTTATTTCGACCTCAAGAATTAGATCAAAGCCAACTTTATCTAGGTATTGTTTGAGGTGATGTGGTGATATTTTTAGACGATGCCCGTTAGAGAAAACATCTTCACCATATATGTATTCTTTCTGCCTGGAGTCATCTCTTACATTCCCCCATGTTTCATATTGGAAAACCCTATCTCCATTAAAGGAATCATCCCAGCTAACGGGATAGCTATCTGAACGGCATATCTCAAGTAATTCAACGACATTTTCAGACGGCGTCGCTTCTAATAAGCGGACACCATGATTAAACGTGTCTTTCTCATCCAATCGTGAATCACCAGAATGTTCGCTGAGCCATCCACGCAGTAAAAATGGGCCATCATCTATCTCAAATTCATGACCAGCAGGCGGTAAGCGGTAGTCGTGGGAGTCACCTGATGTTTGAAGCGCTCTAATCAATGACAGTCCGGTATCAGGGCTAACAAGGGAAGAGGATATTCTCACACTGGAGCGATGATTACTGGTACGAATATCATGATAAGAATCCACAACCAGATTGCCATCTTCAGAGGTTAAACCAAGCTCCAACTCAAAATCACTGGCGGTTATTGTTGCTACCCAATCTTCTGCCTCGACAGTAGGTGATCTGTGATAACGTAATTCTAGTGGCGTCGGACAGCGAAGATCACTTGACCAGTGCGGCGGTTGAGTTAATCCCTCTTGTCTCAAAAATCCGTTTAGCGTGCCATAATCGTCATCATCGTATTTAGGCTCAGCTAACGCTTTTTCTGCCATTAGAGAACCGAGGCTACACCACATGGCATGCCACTCCAGATAGTAGCTATGACGTTCTATTGTCGGCATAGAGCCGTGACTATGGCTGTATAGTGTGTAGTTAGCGCTTTCAAACTTATGTTTTCTTGGTTCGTTTTCCCATGCTGATAAATCTGAACCGCTCTTCCAGCGATCCATGATCCAGGCTTCCGCCTCACCAAGAAACACTTCTTCGTCAACATCAGCAAAACATTCTATCGCGCTGGGGTACACATACCTGAGAGTATCTAGTGAATCAAAGCTAAACCTTCTCTCTTTACCTCCCTCATGAAAGCCTCCCCGAGAAAATCGATGTTTTGATTCTTCGGTAGCTAATTTCGAAGTATTGATAGCATGCAGAGCTGCAAATTCCTGCTCATCAAAATCAATAAAGCCATTTGAAAGAAGCTTCATCAAACAGGATTTGGCAAAATGGCGTAACAATACATGCGGAAAGTCTTGGTCAGTAGCAATGCTCAATAACCAGGGTGCGACAGGTACGATGGCTTCCGGCACCTCTGATGCAATTCGGTCAAATGTAACAATGAGCCAAAGACGCGCTGACAACCAATAGAAAGGCACATTAACTTCGCGATAGCCGGGCATGGATTTGCGCTCATACAGGGCGGTTAACGCCACAATTGACCTAAAATCTCCCATTCTGGCAGATGCTCTAATACTATGTGCCGCTCGCCATCTCACCCTGGTATCTACATCACCTAAGAACGAGTAAAGCTGACATGCTAATGCTGATTCAGCTGAACCCTCAGACTCAATTTCATTCGTCGGAAGTTTTAACCGTGTAGTTAGTCGCTGAACGTAACGAGTTGTGACATCTGCAATTTGCTCCTCGCTGCAATAATCCGTCAGCAGCCTGATCACCGAATATAGCTTTGGTAAGTGCAAAGATTCAGAATTTTGTTCAAGGCCATCTAACAGCAAGCTAACCGCGTCTTCTTTATTTAAGTTAAGGCCACAAATAACACCTTTCAGCATCCCCTTGTCGTAGCCATAATTTTCACTATAAGAAAACTCGCCCAAGTGATTAGCGATTAAAATTGGAAGATTTTCCTCTTTCCAAGAAGATATAGCATGAGACGAACCTATCCATAGATTAATGCTGTCAATCAACCTTTTAGCCCATGTATAGCCAAGATCATCAATTACTCGCTCATCAGTCAGGAAATTCAGTAATACAATACGATCTTTTGACTCCAAACGACTACTAACAAAATTCAATATGTCATCGCTGGTAATATAAATATCTTCACCCCTAGCTTCTTTTCGCTTGGCGTGAATTGAATCTATAAAATCGTCAGGTGATTCAAAGGAAATTTCCGCAACATTTATACTTTCAAGAAACTCTTTCTCCTTAAACTTCCTAGTTGTCGAATCAAGCTTGTTATTACTAGTTTTGGCCTTGGCGCTTTCTTTGATTTGTGATTTAAATTCAATCAATTGATTAAGTGCTGAATGCCAATATTCACTACTACCGTTATACGGAGCTAGCTCATTTAGTGCCTGGCATACTTTGGAGTTACCGTTCCTATTGAATCGCAACAACTCTGCTTTTGCGGTTTCCTCTATCAGTTGACTTGCATCTTGAGCACTTGTAGACGACACCAGTTTAGTAAGAAGCTCATCATTCAAATCATCACAGAAATTAAGCAATGATGCAGCCTGTGCAGAGTTTATACTTCCTTCTGAAATACCCGTAGATATCAATGCAGGAAGGGTTTCACTGGCTTGAACTAAATCACAATCTTCCCAATAGCCAACAAGACTGATTGCTTTAGCCATATCCAATATAGCAACGGCAGAAATTGCATCATTCCATGGAAAATGATCGTAGCCATCAAGAAGACTGCCATATTCGGTTATTATCGCAGCCATTTGATTCGCAATTTGTTGCGAACTTGTTGTCGAAAAATGTTTTTTTGCATTTTTGGATAGCGCTGAAAAAAGAGACACGTCATGCATAGCATCGACATCAACGTCATTAGCGATATCAACTGCAATTTTGAATACTTCTCTAGCTTCATCCTTATCCACAAACAGCAATATCCGGGACAAATCCAGAAGAATGCTGATTTTTTCACTTGCTGCTGTTTTTAGATCTTTTACTTCAACAGAGCGTTCGTAAATATCCTTAACAACTGACGGCTTCAACTCCGGTATTTTTATTAGATTTGCAATAACTTTACGCTGACCAGAAGAAAATACAGACGGCCATTGTTTGAACGTCGCCTTAGCCAAGATTAGTACTGTGTTCATATCGATATCTGGCACAACAGATAGCTTGGCTACCGATAAAGAAAGCTGACTACATATGGATTCAAAATAGTGTTCTCTGGACATTCTCCAGGAATTTGAAAACAAAGAGCCTAGTGCAGACTTAACTTTCTCTTCAGCGTTTTTCGGCAAGATATTGGACAGTAATATATCCGCTCTAACAGCATAAACAGACATTAAACCTGACAGGTTTTCCTTTATCTCTTTATGCTTTTCCGATAACTTTTGCTTCTTCCTATTTTTTTCGGCCTCATCAAGGTCTTCAGGTATAGCCGAATCAATCCAATAGGATTCTATTGTGACGTTGAGACCACGATAACGCATCAATAAAGAGTAAGCTCTAAAAGCGACATCGTTTTTAAGAATGTCGTGCATGTAGATGTTATTAACTAAACGCCATTTATCAGGGCATAGATATTCAAGGATTGGCTCAACTGAGGATAAATTCACTCCATTGGCAGCCAAAATTTCACAGCCACTAAGTAGCATTTCGGCGTAGCGGAAGCCGTCTGCGTCATCGGAGATGTGACGTTCCAGCTCTTTTAGATCGCGATACTTCAATATTTCCTTGCTGTACAATGACTTTTCAAGAGCAGAACAATTAATATCATGACCGACAAGTGCTAAAGGTATACTGAATAGCGATGACCAAGGTTCTGGAATACAGCCACTATCCAAAAACTCTTGAATTGTGACTACTTTGCCTGCTAGCAAAAGGCGATCTAAAAGTCTGAGCGCGATTTCGTGATGAATATTTTTTGGCTTCCAGCCACAAATAAAGTCATATGCGGCCTGGTAACCCTCCATATCCAGCACCGAATGAGCGACAGCAGTAATATCTTCAAGCACTAATGGCCACGCTTCTATATGTCGGTAACTATGCTCACTTTGCTCGGCTTCTTGTCGCTCAATATCCTCACTTCGTCGATTCATCCATTCACGAAGAATGCGTTTCTTTTCGCGGGCAGCGATAAAGTCTCTGTCAGCTGCATCACGAGCAACAATATGCGACAAGAACCTACCATGACTTTCATACGTTTTTGACGAGTAAAGTATATTTCGGCCTACAGTATCAGACGCAAAATGGACAGATAGATCTGGGTTTTCAGCAATAATTTTATCTACGGCATCATCTGTTTTTATAGCCTCAGCACCAACCAACAAGGTAAATATCGCATCTGCTGGCTCGCCTGCTGAGCGACACACTTTCATTGCAAGTTGTAACCGCTGACGCTGGACTTCTCGACGTATTATTTGGTCTTTTATGATTGTTGGCGCTTCATTTCCCTCAATGATTTTTATGATTTTTTGGCCTTGCCCTGCTGAAAATAGCGCTGAAGCCAAGTGCATGGCCGAATACTCATCACTTTCATGATTAGCGCTGAAATGTTCTGCTGAACGCTGATAAGCCTCTAGTAGTTTTGGTTGCGCCTTTTCTCTAACAAAGAATTCAACATCCTCATCAAGAAACCCCACTTTGTCTTCAAGAACACGCATTCCGGGAAGGTCAGAGACAATATCATTAACCCTTTCTATTGATATCCCTACAATACTAGCTAAATGTTGCTTTGGAACTGGTGCAGGTAATGCTACTAACGATGAACAAACAAGAAACAAGACGTCAGAATTACCTTCTTTCAAAATCGCCTCTTCAAAGCGGGCTTCAAAGATTTGCTCCAACCCCTTTCCATTGGGTCTTAAAAATTCAATCGCTTTTCCCGGATCTGATTCTGCATAGTCGAATGCGTAACTTTGTACTCGTGGATTCTGATTAGATAAATTATGAAAATCCTCTATCCATGCTTCGGTTGCGCCGGGATATTGGTTAAACACATTAAGAGCTGTTTCTTCCAATGAGAAGTTAGAAATTTCTACCGAGTTGTATTTATCGGGAATAGATAAGGAATCCAGACGACCAGTTCTCGCAGAGATCATCAGCCTAACATTATTTGGCAGACTACCGATTTTAATCAGCTCATGAACAAAACTGGTTTCTTCCGGCTTACACTGTTTGGCACCCGTTACAGTATTATCCGCAGCATCAATAACGATGACCAACAATGCATCGTCGGTTTGCGCCTTTAAAACCTTGCTTGCACTTTCGACTCTTAAAGAAAAGGCTCTGAGAAAATCAATCGAAGAATCTGGACTAATCAACAGTGGCAATCGCAACTGCGCTGAAGTTTCATTGATTATTTGCAAGTAGGCATCTTTCTGCCTATGTCGATAGGCCTCACTATCCATATAAGTACCAGCGCCATAACAGTCATATGTAATCATGGCTGAGCCTTCGGGTAACAAACTTTCAACCTGTTTTAGTACCGTCGTCTTTCCACTTCCGCCTTCGCCATGCAGGCAGATAAATTGATCACCACTGACCATGGAAGTTTGTATCGCAACAGCAGCATTTCTGCTAACTGGATTATCTACTGCCTTGAGCCTTGGAGGGCATGGGAATAAAGCAAGAGGGTCAGACACATTCATCCATGTCAGTACTGTTTCTCTAGTGATATAACTTCCTGTAGCCTCAGGCAGCATCAGCTTGTGAACACGATCCTTCAAATCCAGCACAAACCCTCGTTCAGCACTATGTGTTAGAGCTAAAATTTCATTAATCGCGTTTTCTTCCTGCTCAAAGCGAGAACCGGTACCACAGTTAGAAAAGTCGAAGAGCGCAATGAATTTCTTGAAATTTCTGTTATTGAGTCCACTGGCGACTCTCAACGTTTCGTGTTTCTTGTTGCTGGTATCGGAGAGTGATTTCTGAAGGTCTACACCAATAGGGCGGTTGCTGACTAGCCTGATTGTTAGCGCACCAACACTGATCAGATCTGGCCTGGCTTTTAATATGGCGCTAAATGAATCAGCAAGTCCTTTGATAATGCTGTTATTTGAAGATTTCGACTTAGAATTTTTTAGCTCCGAAACAGTCCAGTTTTTTTCAGGCGTTGACGAAGAATACTTTAGCTGCTCAATGACAACCTTTTCAGCTTGCTCTACTGTATGGCCACCATAAAATAAGCCACAATCAACAGAGTCCCATTCCGTTAACTCCTGAGCATTCTCATCATCAAGATTTACACCTTCAACTGTTACAGCAGTCAAGGATGCATCTGGAGCTAGCAATTGCAAAGCTAAACGAAGAGCCCACCACTCATGAAAATCATCGCCAGTGTTAGAGCCTCTGGCACCTAAATATTCTGCTTTCATGTCCTAGCTATTGATTCATGATTAATATTTAATGTCCGCTTAGGGTCGATATCAGCCATTGGTTTTCTACATATAACTAATGATTGTATAGTTTCCAGATAACAAAGTATCCTTCTCCCCTATTGACATGCCAATCATCAAATGGATACAATTTTCTAACCAGATAACATTACAAAACGAAGAATATAAAAAAAACCTACTGTGTGAAATATTGTACGTCTGCTTGGCTCATGATTTCCATAAAAGATAAGTATTCGATCACCGGGAGATCATCAAATATCAATTTATTTCTTGCGACTTTAAAATAATCCAGTGATGGGGCACAAATGTATAAGTGCGCTCCAAGCTCGTGCAGTTGTTTTAATTTTTCTTGTGGTGGAATATGGCCGATGTCTGCCAGCTGATCGCGTGCAAAGCCGCTAAATGGGCGAGAGAATCCGGGGAGTTTTGCTTTAAAGCCTGTTTCTAACATTTTAACGGCAGGGCCTTGAATGTAGATATGCAATTCAGCTCCTTGCAAGGCCGCAGCGAGGGCAAATCCTAGCGGGGTTAGGGAGGTTGTTAATCCTGGGTCGGTGATAATGACCGCGACTTTTTTTGGGTTTTTCTTGGGTTGTTTTTTTTCGATGTAGTAACGCTCATAGTCTGCCGTTTTTTCTACATCTAATAGGGGGTAACCACGCTGACGTGCCCACGCCCTTAAGTCACTTTCGATGGCTTCATAGTTACTGGTTATCAGTTCCAATACGCTTTCTTCATCCATGTTTGATAATTGTTTTTCTGCTTGATAGGCGATATAGGTGGTAATGGTTTTTCCTCGCACATCGAGTGAGGCTTGGCTTTCCCTTTGTCCTTGCGGTATGGTTTTCAATATCACATCCTTTGTTGCGCAGCCAAACATGAGTAAACTAGTGATGATTAGATACTTTAACATCATGCCCTCCTTGCGTAAACATTGATAGCTTCTTTTTATTATATCGCGTTTGATAGAGCAATGTATGGCTTTCTGGGTTTATGTTGAGAATGGATATTTGACTGTTTTGAGTGGTTTTTGGCTGACTTTCATGCTCTTTAGTGACGAGTCTGCATTCCCACGCAGGAGCGTGGGAACGAGTCTGGGAGTTTAGGCGGCGCAAATACCATACTTGGGCAATATATCGTGAACAACATGAAAACGATGGGATTGGACGGCATCGTGAAATAGCTTCCAGTTACTTTTTAAAAAATTTTCGTGATAGTGATGTACCGGTAAATCATGGCTGGTGCCCAAGGCGTGCGCTTTCCATGAATTTTTGCCGCGTGCTGCATAGCTAACGGATTCGGCGCCGAAACTGAATTCGCCATCACGAATCACTTGTAACCATTGTTGATGGCGTTTGTCACCTTCTCTTTCTTTGAATTCGCTAAATAAATTTCGAATGCGTCCCATGTCCGTATTACCAATGCCAGGCACATTTGCATCCGCATCTTTGGCGCGATAACGTTGCATGGCCCGACACATTTGATCGGCCGCTTTGCAGAAGTCATCGGTATTGTTGCGGCTGACGGATTCTCCTTTTCCATTTAGGTAAGTCCAGGATAAAAAGGGCATGTCAGGAAAAGTTGCGGCGCGTCCATGGCCAAGTGGAGGTATGGCATTGTCTAATACGTCGTATAAAAAACTCCGCAAGCTATTGCCAAAGACATTTGAATTGCCCGTTTCAGTGGCATCTTCGACTTCATTGACGGGATGCATGACACCGGCAAAGCCCTGGTGTGCCCAGCTGTCAGCATAGACATGCATCGCGACACCGAGCTGATGCAAGCTGTAAGCTTGATCTTGTTGGTTAATGACATGCCGGAGCATATCTTGGGCGACGGGACTGTCAGCACGGCAAACAATTTTATTGATAAATTTTCCTGTATAATCTTCACTGGCCGGTAAACCTGCATTGCCCGGTAAAAAATGAAAAGTTAACCAAACTTGATGGTTAGCCAGTGGTTTGGTATTGCGGATATCTAACATTTTATGGGCTGAGCTAATGCGATTATAAACGGCTTGGTTATCAAAAAAGATCGTGCCTGAGCTGGTGGCGTTATCGACATATTGGGCGCAATAAGCAATAATTTCCGCTTGGGGTTGTTCAAATCCAGCCAGGCGTGCTGCGACATAGGTGGTGGTGTGGTGAAAATCGATTTGCATTTTGTTATACCTCAATGTTGGTTTGGTGAGTGAAATAACGTATACAGCGCGCTTTTTCAGTGGATGTCATATAAGATTTTCGATGATATTTTGGGGTGATGTTAAGGCGCTTGGTTTTGTCTTGCCACAAAGGGTTGTAGGGGAGTAAGTTGGCTTGGTGTATGCCGTGTTTCGTTAAAAAATTTGCGATGCCCGCGAGATTTTCTTGAGTGGTGGTAATTTCGGGAATCAGTGGAATACGGGGCATGAGTTGAATATCGGGTTCAGCCGCTAAGTGGGAAAAGTTTTCAAGAATAAGTCGATTGGATTGGCCAGTGTAGTGAATACTGGCTTGTTCATCCATTAGCTTTAGATCAAAATAAACTAAATCCAGGTACGGCAGTATTTGTTCTTTAAATGTCGGATAATGAAAAAATCCAGAGGTTTCAAGTGCACAATGAATGTCACGGGTCTTTAATGCTTGTAAAAAAAAATGGATAAATGTCATTTGTTGGGTGGCTTCACCACCAGATAAGGTGATGCCGCCACCGGTGGCATGGTAAAAGGGTTGGTCGATCATGGCGCGGTATAACAGCTCACTTAAGGTGATCGAATAGCCCACTGGCGTTAATGCCGCCGTGGGGCATTGCTCAAAACAGTGATCACAACGCGTACATAAATCGTTTGCCACGTGTAATGTATTGTCATGAAACTGTAAACAACTAGCCTCACACACCGGCACACAAGCGACGCCGCATAGCTTGGGTTGACACGCTTGTTGGTTAAAAGACAGTTGTATTGTATTGTTGTTGCCTTCTGGGTTTTGGCACCAGGTGCAAGATAACGGGCAGCCTTTAAAGAAAACGGTGGTGCGAATGCCCGGTCCGTCTTCGCTGCAATCACGTTTGATGTCAAAAATTAAGGCGCTGGGTTCCACGATTACGCTGTCATTCCAAGGGTGAGTTCTGTTTCTTTGGCAATGGCGCCTAATTTAAATAAATGACCCACATTGCCGGTGAGTTGCACGACATTTTCCAGTAACAAACCGACCATATCTAACTCTGGGCGTCCAATGAGATCGAGGATGGCAGGAATATCTTTAAAGCAAATAACGAGATCCACTTGCGTTGGGTCGTTGGCCAGTTGTTCCGCTTGCTTTTCTGTAAGCACGTCGGTATTAATGACGGCGAGGGAATTGAGGCAACGGCCGAATGGGGTGTCGACAAATAAATCATCAGGTTTTGGGCAAAATTGTAAATACACATTCATGTTGTCCCCTGGTTTGCGAGTGCGAATTAGAAATTTGCCTTGGTAATAACGAGTGCCGTTGTGGGCGTTGGGATCGTCAAATACAAAGTTATCATTAAAGAAGGTTAAGGCTTTTTGGGCGCGCGATTTATCCAGTAAGCTATCGCGCATCACATAACCAAAGCCAAGCTTTAACAGCATGGCCATACCGCTGGCCATCAATGTGCCGCCGGCAGCTTCCAATATGTCCGGTATATCGGCGGTGTTGGCTCCGACTCGCATGATGCGTTGTAAGTCTTGGGTGAAACAAGGGAAGGCGGCGTGCATAAATTCTCTCCTTATAACGAAACCAGGGCATGTTGTTCTTGCCCGGTGTCTAGCGCAAAGTTTGCTCGATCAATGATTTCTTGGCGCATTTGCGGGCTTAGCGTGACAAAATAAGCCGAGTAACCGGCGACTCGAATCATCAAATCTTTATAGGGAGCAAGGGCATTGATGTCAGCTTCGCTAGCGTTTGCTTGGGTGGCGGCGGTGGCCGCTTGATGGGCGGCGATAAGTTGTTCGATGGAGGAGACGCATAGCTGCACTAAGACACCGTCCTGGTCCATAAAAGCTTTCATGTATTTGGAAAATAATTCGGTATCTTCCGGGAAAAATCTTTTATCGCGAGTGGTGAGACTCAGGTTATAGGTATAACCATTTTGCACGGTGTCACCATCGACTTCTGCCACAGACAATATATGATCGAGTATCAGTACCGGTTCGCCATTGGCTTTGACAATGCCGGGGCATGGGGTGATGCCGCTGGCAAATGGTAAACGGCTTTTGCGGCCATTGGGAGTGGCCTTGGTCAACATACCAAAACCGGCATGATTGGTCATGCTCCAATAACCGGCAAGATAACGGCCACCGCGATGGGTTCGGTATTGATAAAAAACCGATTGAATCATTTCGGTCAGCAGATGGGTATAACGCACGGCAGCGGCGTTATTGTAAATACCGCCGACTGTTTGATCAACGCCTGCGCCATATTTCGGTGCTAGCCGTATACTTTCAACGATTTCACTTAGTCGTTGTGAGTCTAGGTTGGGAAGCTCAGTGATTTCTTGATTGATATTTGCCCACTTATTGATTTGTCCAAGTAAGCGTTGCCAGGGATTTTTTTGCGGTTGTTTGCTGGTGGCTTGGTCTGCAAAATCGGCTTGCAAGGCGGCGAGCAATTCAGGGGCGGTGATTTTTCCAGTAAAAACCAGGGTATCTAATACGCAAAATGAGTCGATGACATCCGCCAAACCAATGATTGCAATACCCGCAGAGTTGTATTTTGCTCCACCACTGGCAACGTCACGAAAGCTGGCGTCATGGGTATCGGGGGTATTGGTTGGACCGTCAAACATACCTGATAATAGGGGAGAAGGCCGTACCTGCTCCATAAAACGTCCAAGATAGTTATTGCATTGCACGGCGTGGCGGGCCATTTCATCCAATTGAAAGCGAAATGCCTCGATAAATTCATCCATGGATTTCATTTGCATTAATGGGGTCGAGGTAACCTTGTGGGTGTCGTAGAATAAGTTTGGCGAATTTTTATCGATGCCAAGACTGCGGTGTTTGCCACCAAACAGGGCTAGTTCTAAAACCGCAGGCAAGACAAATAAGGTGGAGCCGCTATTGCCATAGTGTTTGCCGGCTGAGTTTTGTTCGATACAGCCAATGGAGGCATAATCATAGGCATCGGCTAAGGCCTGCTGCTCATTGATGCCATCATGGGCAGCGTAATATTTCGCCATGGAATGAACTACCGGTGCATCACCATGAATGGCCGGGGTGGCGCGGGTTAAAATGTTCACCTGACTAACGCGTTTGAGATAAGCATCATAAACACCGCTGGCAAGGGGTTCGCCATGGCGATCACAATGATGGATTTTTTTGTGATAACGGGCATGTACATTGGGGTCGCGAATACCAAGCAGTTCCGTGGCTTTTAAAATAATATAGGTCATGTCATTGACGGCATCGACAACTTTATCATCTTGATAGCGAGTTCCGCCCACCGTTAAGGCTTGATTGGAACCACTGCCTGCAAAAAGCGTTTCCGAGCCTTCGGTAGAAAGTGGCACATGATCGGAGCAACGTAAGAAAAAATGACAAATGAGTTCGATCGCTCGATGGGTGTAGGCCTGACGTGCTTCATCTGTGGTCAATTGTTGCCAGTCACTGAGGTAATAAGCATTGAGCAATTGATCTAAACGGCCAATGGATAAGCCAAAGTTAGTATTTTCTTGTAACAACAAATGGTAGGTTATCCAGATGCTGACCACGGCTTCATGTAATGTGCTAGCCGGCGCCGCAGGCACTTTATGGCAGATCGCTGCCAATTCTGTATTACCCGCCTGTTCTGCGGCTTGGGCTAGATGCTTGGAATAATTATTGACGCCTTCAAAAACAGTAATGACTCCTTGCAAAAACTCTTGTTGTTCAGCGCTTGATGTTTTGTTCTGTTTGATATCTTGTTGCATGCGCTGGATTAAAGTGTTCAGGCCATATTTTAGTACTCGCTCAAAATCGGGTACGGTATGGGAGACACAAGTGGCTTTATCCGAGAGAAAAAAAGCGACACGTTCCATGAGTTCTTGGCACTTAGGCGTTTCGCCGGCACGTTTTTTCAAAGGAGGGTCGATGGAGGGTTGATGATTGCATTGTCCGCCATCTACCAAATCGCGTCCATCGTTTATATAGTTTTGGGTATCGTATTCGGAGTATCTGGCGACTTCTTGCACCGGACGGCGATCAAGCCAAAACGGGAAGATTTCTTTATTGAGACGTTTAGCGACTTCGGGGCGAATTTTAAAGGGGTTTTGTGATCGAGTCGCGATGGTTTTTAATTCTGGCCAAATACAATAACCGATGGTGTCGGCATAAATCACCGGCCCCACAAAGCTGGTGGTCGTTTGTCCAGGCAATAGATCGGTGTCTTTGACCAGTGGCGTTTTGTTTGAAAATATATAATGTAAGGCTTGCGCACGTCGAGTGTAAGCGGGTAAGGCTTGAGATTCGGGGCGGCGCATAAATTCGGTGAGTAATCGTGGTAATTCATCGCAGATTTCGGGGAGCCCGTCGGGTGAAAATAGACGCTCTCGCCACCATTTTACTACCGGAAATTGATCCAGTGTGATCTGGCTGATGGCCAGATCTTGCAGTGTTTTGACTTTTTCAAAATTATCGTTGGGAATGGGGAAAACGCTGGGTGCATAATCGGTCTGGATTTTTTCTGAAGCTTTGGACTGCAACTTAATTTGCAGGTCGTCTGCGCTAATTTGTTGGTCACTCATCGGTTGTATCCTTTATTGTAAAAAACGTTGCTGCCGCTAGATTGTTTGCTAATTGACCAAATGTAACCCATCCTCTTTGGGTTTAGCGGCGGATTGTTTTCTCCAAACATCAAGCCCAATCGCCTGCCGATGTTGCTCCCAGTCGTCATCTAGTAATAAAAAATAGCCAAATAACTGATATTTATATTTTGCCGGGTCGACGCTTGAATGGAAGGGTTCATGTAACGCGGTTGAATAGATCAGTTGTCCCAGAAATAGTCCATCGGCGATCTCGACCAATTCATCCAAGCAATAACTAATCGGTATGGCGCCGCCTAACATGGGATAGCGATAATGAAATTGAAAAACTTGTTTTTTATTTTGCTCGCCATTATTTATCGGCAAAATGGATGATTGATGCGCTGCACCCAGGAAAATATAACCTTGACGTGCAAAAGGGGAGGGTCCCTGGCGGGATAGGGCTTGTAGCGAGACATCGGGTATTCGATAATTCATATCGGCAATGCGCATGATGGCATCCATGGTTAATACTCGATTATCCTGTAAATTGGTACCGAATACCCAATGATCATTGGCTTGTTGCTGCCAAAAATCTTTGTCGTCGGTTGGCATGCCGTGATCCCAGGCGCCGTGCTTCAGATGATTGGCATAAAGTCCTTGTTGTGGCCAATAATGTTGAGAATTTTTTTTCACCAGGTCGTAGTGAGGGGCACTGGCTAAATAATTTTTTAGCTGTTTAACACGGCCAGGGTAACGTTGTGCCAGGTCATCACTTTCATCCAGTAACATGCTGAGTTTTCGGCCGCTGATTTTTTCGAAAGATTTGCCAGCCCAGGGAAAAATATATTTGCCAATACTGCGCCAAGTGATATCCATAATATTTGGCCCGCTGAGGCTTTCATTTGGCAGCAGTGTAGCCAATGAACTGGGGAATATTAAGTAATCATCCAGTTTGTTTTTTATATCAGGCATATAGCTATCACGAAACCCCCAATGTAGATTTAGCGTGGCGCCATGATAATAATCAAACCCGCTGGTGGTTTCTTTTTCTCCATACCAGTCTCGTTTTGTTGGGCTATTGGCTCGGGTGTTATAAGTTTTTTTGCCATGACCTTGAAATAATCCTTGTTGCACACTTGGCGCGACTCCCTGACGGAACAGTTGATGCAATTTTTCAAAATGTTGGAGGTGATCTTGGTATTTTGTTTGATTTGAAATGTCTTCACTGATGCGTTTTAACATTTGCAAGATGGATTCGTTTTCTTGTCGCATCGAGGTAACATCTGATGGATCATCTGTCTTTGGGGAAGGTTCTAAGATGAAGGTCGTGAATTTGTTCTTAAGTTGGTGATGGGTTTGCCAGCCGTTAAGCCAATCCAGGGTATGATTGCCGACCGCCGATCTGGCTGTTTTTGTTTGTTCATGGTAACCTAACTCAATAAAACCTTGTTCGCCGGGGCGTGGGCGTAATTGAGGAAACGCGTTATCAGCGTATACCTTATGCGCGTATACGGGATCCATCATAAGAAAAAAACCGTTGTTTTGATAACCGTAGTCGAGCAAGTCGTCATGTGCTTTACCGGTTAATTTTTCCATTAACGCAGGCCAGAAGCTTGCTTTTTTATGGGGTGAAGTATAGGGTTCGCCCAGTGACATGGATAGTTTTTCTGCTAGAAAAGGTAAGTTGATGCTACCTAGACTATAATTTTTTCTGGCAAAAACCAGTTGCCCTAGATAGATGCCTTCTGCAATTTGCACCACCTCATCAATGAGGCGTGTCATGGGGTAGGCAGGGTGCAAGTTTTCCCAACGATAGTTTAATTGATAAACAGGTTTGCCTCGCATTTCAGGTACCACGGATAAGCCCAAGTCGGCGATAAATAAGCCGCCTGTTTTGCTATAAGGAATGACGTTCTCTTTGTCGAGATTGTCTTGCAATAAACGCGTATTGAATCCTTGGGCATGGGTGGATTTGGGACGATCTCGTAACTGCCATAGTTTACTTAATGCAGGCAAGCCGAGTCCTTGTATTGCATTGGGATCGGGGGGCGGGCGAAAAAAGTTTCGTCCCATACGGGTGGTTTCTGAAGAGTATGCTGTGATGGCATCGGCGGAGTGACCAACTAGTTCAGCGATTGTTTGTTGGCTGACCGGTTCATAGGTTTTTCCCATCCATAAGCCGGTATTGGCAAAGGTGGTATTCCAGGCGGTGGCCATCCATTCGATGCTCGCGATGATTGAGCGTTGTTGGCCAAAGAGTTGTACGGTTTCTTTAAAATAATCACTATCGCGGATGGCGAGAGGAATGCCGATCATCGGGCCATCTAGGGGGGCGGCTTTACCGCACTTAAATAAGGTCTGGAGTTTTTCGTGTATCTCTGGCCAGTTGGCATGTTGTTGATTGTCTGCCAAAATAGTTTGATAATCAGCAAACAGGCGATAAAAATCAGTAGCTTCATGACTGTCGAGAATCGCTGTCAAGTTTGCTGATAAAGCTTGTGCTTGTTCTGCGGTGACCGATGGGAAATGGCGGCTGCTTAAGTAGTTTGTCATCTTGTCCCCTATTTGGGTTACATGATCAAATATCGATTACTTATTCTTTTGTAGAAACGGGTTTTAAATGTGGCGTTGATGTGATTATGGAGCTGTTTCCCTGCTTAATTGGCGTTGCTGAGTCATTGGTTTTTTGTACTTCGAATGGTTTTTGTTCAATACGAAGGGGTGTGACATTGGATTTTGAGCTTGCTTCTTTGGGGCTGCTAAAGGTAAATAGATTAACTAAGCCATCAAGTATGGAAAATAGTAAATCAATACTGTAACCGGCAAGAAAACCCAGTGCGATTTCTGTAATTTTTACATCGGTTTCACCAATACCGCCAGAGCTGTAGAGCATAACAATGGCACCACCACTTAAGGTACCGAGTACTAAACGATTGCGATGTTCGGGTAAGCGCCGAGGATCAAAAGATCGATCATGTAAACGTCGTTCTGTGACTCGCAGTAGTCGAATCGTCGCACCAAATGCACCATAAGCAAAAGGGGCGATACTTAAGGCAAACCAGTAGACGATGGATAACACGGTGAGACCTGAGGGCCAGCTGACAGACCAGTCGGCAGAGAAGAATTCAAAAACATATTGAAATAAATTAATGGCCAAGATAAGAGCTAACACAGCGAAAGCGATTAGCCACATATTGCGTGCATGTTTACCGCCTTCGGTTTTCATGGAGCTTTTTCCGAATCGACATTCTGTGGCGAGTAAACTGATGGCGGTGACCGGGGTTAATTCATTCTCTAATACACGATAATAGTATTCAAGCAAGTTGATATCACTATCGATTAAGGCTTTACCTTGCTCAATTTTGTGTGCCCACATCCGGTATAGCTCGGATAGTTGTATGTCATTGGGCAAGCGATTGGTTTCTACCGCATAGTTGGCGAGTCGCATGACATCTTTTAGTAAATTGCTAAGCTGATTTTCAATTGATTTTTCTTGCTCGATTTCCATAATCATCCCTTTTTACCCGGTATTGGTTAGTATTTTTGCAAGCTAATAACTCAAAATTTTAAACCGAAAAATAATTGTTGACGGGTATGTTGATGGCTATTGGAATGTTAGGAAAAAATAGCGAAGCATGTACGTAGGTGTTCGCTATGGGTACCAATAGCCCTAACAGTTTAGGAAGGATTTTTGCTTATGAAACGACGAGCGGTTTTGTATCTTGAGAATAATATTCCCTGATTTCCCTCTCCACGAGGTGGTGATCTTTTCGCACCTTTTTACGCTGTTATTATCATTGTTGAATGGTTTATAAGATGGATAGTTTGTATTGTATACATATCAATATTCATCATGTAATGCAACTCTTATTTGGGGTTTGTTGAGTATAAATGCTAGCAGTGATGTTGTTCCATGTAATTTAGTCAAGTATAATGACGCCTGATTTTGTTTGGCATTGTTAACTATAAAAATAAACAAGCAAAACGTATCCGAAAAATTACACGCCAAAGAACGAAAATAACGAGAACGACATAATGTCTTCGACGTTGCCGCTACGATGGTATCGTTTGACAATGCGTCTGTTGTATTTTTCATGACTGCCTTCTGATAAAACAAAGATGTTTAGGAATGGGCATTATTTTATTATCTGAAGAACTATAAATTAAGGAATCCAATCGATTACGGGGAGAGAGGGATGATAGGTGTGAAACGCAATAGGACTTCATGGATACCAATAAGGCGAGCTAACAAGTATTTTTTTGAGGTAGGGTTTTCTCAGTATCCGTGGTTTTACATGGCCGCCGCTATTGCACTGCTTTTTGTATTCACTGGTTGTTCCGAGCAGCCAAGCTCAGTTAATGGTGAAAAAAAGAACACTGACAGTGTGCTGGCGGCTCAAGTGAGTTTGGCTCGGGATCAAAATTCACCTTTAGTGACCGATACGGAGGCTTTTTCGCAAAGCTTATATCCCTTGCTTGCGCAAAATTGTGGCGGGGTTTGCCATGGTACGGATGGCGTTTTTCCGCCATTGATTGCACATACTGATATGGCTATCGCCTATACAGAGACAGTAAATAATCAAAAAGTTGATTTAACTAATCCGGCGATTTCACGGGTGGTCGATAAATTGCGTGTCGAGCAGCATAATTGCTGGAGTGTTTGTGATGATGATGCTAATGCATTGCAGACAGCGATTGAACAATGGATGGCGCTGGTGAGGGACGTGGCTTCGGGAGAAGCTTTATACCAGCAAAAGGGATGTGCGGATTGTCATGGATTAGAGGGGGCCGGGACAAATGGAGTGCCGGGGTTAACACGGACATTGACGGTGGCTGAGCTGACGACAATTATTGATCAAAATATGCCGCCTGAGCCTAATGATCCGGCCACTTGTGCGGGGCCTTGCGCTGCCACTGTGGCGCAATACATTTTTGATAATTTTACGCTATCAAACTCAGAGCTGCCGATTACGGAGCCTTTGGCTGATCTCCCTCGGGGGCAAACACAACTCGATATTTTATGTACCCGTTTGGCAGCGAATAATCAAAATAATGTGGTCAGGGATGCTTTTTGTGGAGAGATAGCACCAACGATTACCAGCTTAAGGGGCTTGCAGGCTGTGTTAGGTTTGGAGTTTACCAATCCCAATGCCACCAGAAGAGGGCAGAACGGGCATCACGGCAATCCCGCATTTACTTTGACTGGGCATTCTTCGTCGTTAGTGGGCCGATTTGTTTCGGCGATTAATCCACGGGCTATTATTTTTACAGCGCCGAATGATCGTAATCCGACACCGGGTTTGGTCGCTATGGGGTTTGTGCGTGGTGATCAATTTGCTGAAATTGTTACTTCGGATCGAATCACCAATGAGTTATCGTTTTTTTTGGTGGAGTTTAAACAAACGTGTAATTTGGATCATTCTTGTACACCAGGAGATTTGTTAACACCCGCTGTTGAAAGCAACTGGATTGAATATAGTGTGTTTGGTGAACAAGATTTGCAAAATACCATTTTGGATTGTTTGCAATGTCATCAGCCGGCAGGTCCCGGTACCCGGAGCATTTTGCGTATGCAGGAGTTGCGTAATCCGTGGACACATTTTTTCCGCAATAACCGGGAAAGTGGCCGAACCCTATTGGTTGATTATATTGCAGCGCATGGTTTGGATGAGGAATATGCGGGTATACCGGGGCGTGTCATTCCGGCCTCTGATCCGGCATTGTTGGAGGACTTGGTGCGAGGCAATGGTTTTACTGATCAGCCGAACGAATTTAATTCTCGAAAAATTGAAAATCAAGTAAGCCAGACGCCTGGTCAACCGGAAAATAACGATATTCCAGGTGCCAGTCATGCTTGGCAGCACATTTACGAGGCGAGCGTACGTGGTGAGGCTATCGGCGTTCCATACCACGATGCGAAAGTGACTGATTCGGTGAAGTTGACGGAAATGAGCGAGTCATACCAGGCATTTCTCAGTGGTGCATTAGCACAAAATGATTTGCCAGATATTCGCAATGTCTTTCTTGATAGTATGTTACGAGATATCGGTTTTAAAGTGAAAGCAGACCTGGATGGACCTGGTATTGTTATTCAAGCATGCACCCAGTGTCACCATTCGGCCTTGGATCAAACCATTACGCGGGCACGCTTTAATGTTGCTCTGGATCGCATGAGCGATACTCAGGGTGGGGTGTTAACTGGGGCTGAGCGCGATGCTGAAATTGGAGTGACGATTGCTCGGTTGCGTTTGCCAGCAGAGGATGTGCGTAAAATGCCGCCCGAACAGTTTCGTACCTTGGAACCTGCCGAGATCGAATTGGTGGTCGCTTACCTATGTAGCCAAACCGCTGGGCCGATTGCTCAATGCTCAGTACAATAATTAACTATTATCTAGATCCTGCCATGGGTGTGCGATCAATGGCAGAATTTAGGTATTAGCAAAGATGTAGCCCGCGCCATGGACTGTGATGATGTGGCGCGGGTTGCTGGGATCGTCTTCTAGTTTGCGGCGGATTCGGCTAATTAACACATCGATCGTTCGGTCATTGGGAATCCAGTCGCGGCGACAAAGCTGTTCAAGCAACTGATTGCGGGTTAACACCCGGCCGGGTCTTTCGACGAATAATCTTAGCAGTTGAAATTCCCCTTCAGTCAAGCGGACTTGATTGCCATTGTCGCTGGACAAGTTACGCCGATAGGCGCGTAATCGCCAGCGTCCTATTTGCCAGTCTTCTTCTCGTTTGTTGTGGGGTGTCTGTTGAGCGACGCGGCGTAGTAGATTTTTTACACGAGCAAACAATTCGCGTGGGTTTGCCTTAATTTCAAGATAATCATCAGCCCCTAACTCTAAGGCCACAATACGATCGATTTCATCAACCTGCTTAGCAAGCAAAATGATGCCGATATCAGAAAACGTGCGTAACTCACGAGTCAGTGTCAAGCTATCGTTCTCAGGTAAATGTGTTCCAAGTAGCGCAACGTCTACCTGTTTGTTTCTAATGATATCTAAAACCTGAGTACTGTCATTGATTGCGAGGGTTGGGTAGCCTTTTTCTTCAAAATAACTTGTTAACAGGTAGTGTTGCTGGTGATTATCACCGACGATCAAAATACGAGAGCCCTTAGGCATAAAAGCTATCTTCCCTACAACGTGTTTTGGAACCAGTATTCTAGCTTTAATCTCGGAGCAGGGGGGCACTCGGCTTTATCTCCTGCATCCATGCAGTCGTCAATCAAAACGTTCACCGCAAGTAGGCACTTTAGGCGAATAGAAACTCAATCTGGATACAATTTGAGCAAGTTATTTAATTTCTATTGCTTGCCTTGGTTATGGTGAGGTGATGGTCGGACACATCTGGCTCAGTTTGCTGTAATATAGCATGAAGCTATGTGGTATGTTGTATAATATTTATTCTTTTAGTTTAAATAGCCATCATTCTTCAGTCGTATGTGGATATTAAAACCGATGATATTAGCGCTAGTTTTTGTGCTTCTATCAAGCCTAAATAGATAGCGCTGTTAACATCTTGTTTACATTATTACACAATTCATTACATTTCATTGAAATTCTGTTTGCATTTCTCGGCTATCCTTGCCACGGCATGACAGTTCTGTCAAGAGAATGACTCATGCCTTCGAGAAACCGCTTGGCGAAATATCGCCACTTATTTTTTAATATTATTTTTCTCAGCTTCATTTTGGAGTGGTGAGAAATGATTCTATTGTACTGGCTATGAATGCTTAAAAAGTAGTCCGCTAGGGAGATACCCGAAACATTTGAGATGTGGGTATTGAGTGCGAGGCCTATTTTTGTCTTGGCACCAAAAGTAGGCGCATTAGGCGGCGCAGTTAGGGCAAAAATAGTGGTCCAAATAAAGCCTAAATTTCACGTGTTTCGGGCATGTATATTTATATTCTCAACTCGGAAAAATCATCGGCAAGGGATACCCCGTCATGTGCGGGTTTGCAGGGTGAAAGCTTCTTTTTTTTTCATCGATAGCGTCGTAATAAAGAAACCATGGATTTGGTTATATGATATTTTTCGCAGCACCGTTCACAAAGTCCAGGTAATTTTCCCTACGCTACCTCAGAGAAAATGGTTAAATCTATGTTACAGCATGTTATTTCTTTTTTTATGAAAGCCAATTATTTTGCATTATTAAGTTTTGTGGTTTTATCAGCCAATCTACACGCAGAGGGTATTTTTCACATGGGGTTAAATCAACCCCTTAAGCCTGAAACTGTTTTATATGTGCATGTCAATGATGCCAATCAATGGATAAAAATCTATTTATGTGAGGAGGGTAACAGCGAGGAGGAGGTCTCCGTATCGATCCATTCAACATCATTACATGGGGATAAATATCAGCTTGATAATGAATTGATAACACTGACCTCTTCACAGGCGAATATTGATTGTTCTCATGCCATGGATGCTGAGTTAGCTGCTGCAGATGCTATGGCCTATCAAGTCACCAGCTCAGGGATTTACGCCATTCGATTTAAGGATTCAAAGAATAAGAAATACACTCGTTGGGATATTTCAGTGGTTGATAATGAAGCGGATGCTGTCGATCCCATGCGTGCGGATGGTAATTTATTTTCGTATCAATGGAGTTTTTCAGCTCCCTCTTTCGATTTATCAGCGGCGGTTACCACCCAGTTATTTGTGTTGGTGCCAGGTGGGTTTCCTAATACCAATTATGTTTGGGCGCTGGATCTGCAAGAATATTCGGGGTACGAGTATGATATTTTAGCGAATAACATTGGTTTGGATGCTCCTTTTTCGGGGTTAAGTCGGCCTGCGGAAGGGGCATCTATTTCTGAAAAATATCCAGTTTATTTGAGTTACCCCAATGGTGCAAATCCAGCACCTGCCCCTGAGCAAAATCCGTCATTATTTAGTGATTTTATTTTTGTCGATGATGCTGGCAATGAGTCTGTTTTTTCTCCAGATGGTGATTCGATTGCCGATAGCGGTTCTTTTCAATTTACTTCGGATGTGAGCGGGACTTATGCGCTTACCATTGATATCAATCGAGATGGCGAGTTTGGCGCCAAAGACAAATTATTATTGGGCACTATGACAGAAAATACGCTCACTTCAGTGGCGTGGGATGGCACCGATGCGGCTGGCAATCTGGTACCCAACGCGACTTATAATGTGCTTCTGCAAATGCGGCTGGGTGAATATCATTTTGTGGCAAAGGATGTAGAAACCAGTGGCGGTGGTACCAATAATGATGGCACAGGTGAACCCGATGGGTTGACTGTTTTCCAGGCCATTGATAGTCAAACTTTGCGCGATACGATCGTTTATTGGGATGATGAAACTTTGTTAGGTGGTCAATCCAACTTGCCACGGGGGGTGATGTCATCACCGTCATTAACCGGGCCGCATCGCCACACTTGGGGGAATTTCACTGAGTCGAGTATCGGTGATAGTGCTTATATTGATACGTATGTTTATGGTCGGGCAAGTCAACATACGACCCGCTTGTTAATCGCTGCACGTAATGACCCACCCATTATTGAAGAGATTGTTTTTTCCATTTCTGAAGGGGCTGCGCTTGGCAGCAGTATAGGAGTGCCCGTTAGCAATGATGTGAATGGTGATGTTTTGGCATATGGTTTTGTTAGCGGAAACGACGACAATCTATTTGCGATAAATGAGATCACTGGAGAAATCAGTCTGGTCAGTGCATTAGATTTTGAAACAAATGAAATTTATCGGTTAATTGTCGAAGTGAGCGATCAAGCACAGACAGATACCGCTGAAATAACCATTGACATCAATAATGAATATGAAATACCTCTTGCCGTTAACGATATAGCGAGTACCTCGGAGGATACTGATCTCAATATTGCTTTGTTAGGCAATGATTTTATTGATGGCACCGGTACCGCAATGATCGATAGTGTTGATGCCGAAAATGGCAGCGTAGTTATCAATCCAGATAATTCTATTACCTATACCCCTAATGTGAATTTTAATGGTGTTGACACTCTTGATTATCAAGTCAGTGATGGGTTTGGAGGGAATAGTACGGCGAAGGTAGAGGTGATAGTGACCGGTGTGAATGACGTACCGGTTGCCACTTTGGATGATCGTGTCACAAACGAAAACACGGGGACTACCATCAATGTTTTAGATAATGATGTGGATGTTGATGGTGATACGCTGCGTGTGACTGAGGCTAATGTCGATAATCCCGAGTTTGGTACGGTGACGATTAACGATGATCAGTCGTTGACGTTTATGCCCGCAGAAAATTTCGATGGAGAGGCGAGCATTACCTATAGCATTACCGATGATAATGGCGGGTCTGCAAGCGCCTCGGTGACTGTGACGGTTGTCAATGTGAATCAAATACCCTTTGCTAACGAAGATAGTGCCAGTGTGGATGAAAATGGCAGTGTCACCATTGAGGTGTTAAGCAACGATAGTGATCCCGACGGCGGTAATTTATCGATCACTGAAGCTACGGTGGATAATCCCGAGCATGGCGCGGTGGTGATTAATGACGACCAGTCAATTAGCTTTACCCCGGCGGAAGATTTCGATGGCACCACTAGCCTCACTTATACCATTGAAGATGATAATGGCGGGGAGGAGGGCAACGGCACGGCCAGCGGTGTCGTTAACGTCACGGTAAATAATGTGAATAAAGTACCAGTGGCCAATGAAGATACGATCAGTGTGGATGAAAATGGCAGTGTCGTTATTGATGTACTAAGCAACGATAGTGATCCCGACGGCGGTAATTTATCGATCGCTGAAGCTAAGGTGGATAATCCCGAGCATGGAGTGGTGGTGATTAATGATGACCAATCAATTAGCTTTACCCCGGCGAAAGATTTTGATGGCACCACTAGCCTCACTTATACCATTGAAGATGATAATGGCGGTGAGGAGGGCAATGGCACGGCCAGCGGTGTCGTCAATGTCACGGTAAATAATGTAAATAAAGTACCCATGGCCAATGAAGATGCGATCAGTGTCAATGAAAATGGCAGTGTCGTTATTGATGCACTAAGCAACGATAGTGATCCCGATGGTGGTAATTTATCGATCACTGAAGCCAATGTCGATCCCGAGAATGGTGTGGTAGTCAATGATGGCCAAACGTTGACGTTTACGCCGGCGAAAGATTTCGATGGCACCACCCGTATCACTTATACTATAGCGGATGATAATGGCGGAGAGGAGGGCAACGGTACGGTCAGTGGCGTCGTCACTGTCACGGTAATTAATGTGAATAAGGTACCCGTGGCCAATGAAGATACGATCAGTGTGGATGAAAATGGCAGTGTCGTTATTGATGTGTTAAGCAACGATAGTGATCCCGATGGTGGCAATTTATCGATCACTGAAGCTAAGGTGGATAATCCCGAGCATGGTGTCCTAGTTAATGATGATGGAATGTTGACCTTTACGCCCGCGAAAGATTTTGATGGTGCCACCCGCATCACTTATACGATAGCAGATGATAATGGTGGTGATGAGGGTCATGGTACGGCCAGTGGTGTCGTCAATGTCACGGTAAATAATGTGAATAAAGTACCGGTGGCCAATGAAGATAAAGTGACGTTAGTTAAAAATGCTAGCGTTACCATTAATGTATTACACAACGATAGCGATCCCGATGGTGAAAACTTGCGGGTGATTGAGGCGACTGCCGAACATGGTAGCGTGCTGATTAACCCCGATCAGACGCTCACCTATACGGCCCAAGCTGATTTCACTGGGGACGACAATATTATATACCGTATCGACGATGGTAGCGGGGGATCTGCTCAGTCTTCTGTGTTGATTACGGTGTTTGCTGAATTGGTGTTATCTGGTATACCGGCAACCAGCGTGGTTGAAAATAAAGCCTACCAGTTTACGCCGACAGTTACCGGTGGCAATAACGAGACTTTACTGTTCACGATTCAAAACGTACCCGCCTGGCTTAATTTTAACTCGACCACAGGTACCTTAACGGGTACGCCGACTGGGGCTGATGTTAAAACCTATAACGGTATTAGCTTATGTGTAGCGGAACCGCAGCGTTGTTTGCCAGCGTTTAACATTAGTGTGTTGACTGATATGGATAACGATGGAATTTCCGATATCGACGACAATGACATTGATGGCGATGGCATGGATAACAAATATGAGGAGGATAATGGACTTGATCCCAAAGATGCTGCTGATCGGGATCAGGACATGGATGGTGATGGCGTCAGTAATTGGGATGAGCATGTGAATGGAAGCCATCCAGGGAAAGATGATAATCCACCTGAATTGATTTTACCGGAGGACATTACGGTGAATGCGGTTGGTTTGTTCACGGTTGTTGATATTGGTCAGGCAACTGCTACGGATTATGCCAACGGTGTTCAAGAAGACTGTTGCCAGCCTGTTATCATACCATCGGTGATGGAAGGTGATTTGTTTGAACCGGGTACCACAGAAATTATCTGGCAGGCAAAAGATGTAGTGGGTAATGAGACGACGGGTAGCCAATTAATCCATGTGGCACCACTGGTTTCTTTCAGCAAGGATCAATCCGTCAGCGAAGGTCAGCAAGCGACTGTCCGTATTTTGCTAAATGGTGTATCGCCTATTTATCCCCTTGAAATACCTTATACCGTTGGCACTGAGGCGGGTACCGCGAGCACTGATGATCATGATTGGCTATCGGGTTCCGTGATTTTTGAAAATGCGACAGAAACGGAAAAATCGATTAACTTTACTATCACAGAAGATAATCTTACTGAAGGTGATGAGTTTTTTCAGGCCACTTTATCAGATACGGTTAATCGGGGTGGTAAGCGAACCATTAATATCTTTATTGTCGAAAATGATCTGGCACCGTCGGTCGAGTTGAAGGTGACTCAACAAGACAAAACGACATTGAATGTTATACGCACTGGGGGGGCTGTGACGGTGATTCCGCAAATAACTCAGGCCAGATTAGAGGCAATTTTTAGTTATGATTGGAGTCAAACCGATGGGTCTTTATTGGGAGGGACTGATGCTACTAATGATGCCTTAACATTTAACCCCTTGGAGTTAGAAGTGGGCACATATCAAGTCGAACTTGTTGTTACGGATAATAATGATTCAAGCTTGAGCAGTACTACTGGAGCACAAATTGTGGTAAGAGACGACGATGGTAATCACCCGCTTCAGATGGACAGTGATCAAAATGGTATTGCTGATAAGCCTGATGATATTGCGCCGTGTAATGTGATTCCGGGACAAGCGGCAGAGGCGGATGGCTTTTTACTGGAATCAGAACCTTCTAGCTGTTTACGATTAGGCCGTTTTGCATTGACTGGCGAAACCAGCGGGGCTCAAATCAGTGTGGCGGATTTTAATAATAATACTGATTTGGTCGAAGATAGTGTCGCCAACATCGGTGGCTATTATGATATGCTAGCTTATCGCTTGCCTGATATGGGGCAAGACATAAGAATAGTTATCCCACAACGAACTGCATTGCCTGAAAATGCAATCTATCGCCTTTACACAGTAGAGCAAAGCTGGTACGACTTTGATGAAACGGGTGCAAAGAATCATGTTTTTTCAGCACCAGGCACACCCGGTTATTGCCCACCACCGTTGGATGAGACTTATGTCGAGGGTTTGCGGGCAGGTGATTGGTGTGTGCAAATCCTGATCGCTGATGGTGGTGTAAATGATGCGGATCAAACTGAAAATAGGATGGTAGAAATCTTTGGTGGGGTAGGGCACAGGGATCCCGTTCCCGATGTTATCGTCACTGTGGAACCCGCTTTAAGTATGGATGCTGAAACCAAGGGGGGGGGCGCGAATCAGTTCTTCTTCATCTTTTTTATGTTTATGTTATTGACGGTTTATCGAATAAGCATTAAGGCTGATAGCGTAATCAGGAGGTTGCGTTAATGATGCTGGTAATGAAATCGGCACTCATTTGCTTGACTATGTGGATATGCGCTAGTGTTGTTTTGGCTGATGAGAATAATAGGGATGAGCAACAAATACAACAAGATTGGCTAGCTAAGTTATATCTGACGGGTGCTTATGGGTATGCCAAGGGTAATAGCACGGCATCCAAGCTTGACGAGCGTTTAGCCGAGCAAAGTTTGGGTATGACTGTGGCTAGTTTTGATAACTCACGTATGGCTTGGCAGTTGGCATTGGGTTACCAATTAGTCGAGCGTTTTGCTTTGGAGTTTGGTTATACCGACTTGGCCGAAGTCACCATGGACGGTGAGGGAAGTGCGGTTGATACGCCTGCTTTTTTTGACATCTATAAAAAAATTCACCCAGAATCAGGCAAGGGATGGACTGGCGCTGGGGTGTTAAATTTCCTCTTGAGTGATCGCTGGCGTTTGCGTGGTAAGCTAGGTCTGTTTAAATGGCGTGGCGCTTTTGACGTTTTTCATGGTGAAGTGGAAAAAGGAACAGATAACAACAAAGGGACTGACTTATTCGGTGGCCTAGGTATTGAATATGTATTAAATAACCATTGGCGTGCCCGCGCCGAATGGCAGCGGTTTAAATTTACCGAGTATGCCAGTAATTTTTATGCTTTGGGTTTGAGTTATGACTTTGGCAGAAAAAATAAACCGCAGCCAGTGATCATTGAAGTTACGGATAATGATGGTGACGGAGTCCTTGATCGTCATGATCAATGTCCTAATACCCGGACAGGTATTGCGGTGGATGAAGTCGGTTGTGATAAGGATAGCGATGGCGACGGCGTGGCCGATAGCATGGATCAATGTCTAGTCACCCAGTTGGGAATCGCAGTGGATGCATTGGGTTGTGATAAAGATATCGATGGTGACGGGGTGGCTGATACTAAAGATCAATGTTCCAATACCCAGCCGGGAATCGCAGTGGATAATTTGGGCTGTGATAAAGATACCGATAACGACAGGGTGGCTGATAGCAATGATCAATGTCCACACACTTTGGCTGGCGTTGCGGTGGATGCTATTGGTTGCGATAAAGACATTGATAGTGATGGAGTTGCCAATGCGGATGATCAATGTCAAGGCACCCCCAACGGGGTGGTGGTCGATGATCGAGGTTGCGAGAAGAGTCGATTCAGAGATCGCGATGGTGATGGTGTGGTGGACACCGAGGATCACTGCATGAATACCGTAGTTGGTCGCATGGTCGATGCGCGAGGTTGTGAGATCGTGGCGAAGGTCTCTATTAATATTCACTTTGAGACCGATTCTGCGCTAATTCAGCCAGGACATCACGGGGAATTGAAAATAACTGCGGATTTTTTAAAAGCGCACCCAGAGGTGCTTGCGTTGATCGAAGGTCATACCGACGCAGCCGGCGGCGTAATTTACAATCAAGGTTTGTCTGAGCGTCGAGCGCAAGCGGTCAGGCAGTACTTGATTAATCGTTTTAATATTGACCCAGATCGTCTTTCCACGGTTGGTTTTGGTAAATTCAAACCCATCGGGGATAATTCTAGTCCGATCGGACGCCGGAAAAACCGGCGAGTGATCATGTTTGCGACTGAGGGGAATTAAGTTGGCTATGCCGCTCATTGTGGTTTAATTCACCACAATGAGCGGCATGGTCTGACTCCTTAGACGCTTGCTGTTTGGCTGTAAAACATAACAATCGCAGCGCAATATCAATAGAAAAAATGAGTCACTTCGGGTATATTAAATGCTTTCGCTAGCTTATCAAGAAAGTAATTATGCCCAATAAGGTATTGATTTTATTTGCTCACCCTTCATTACATCACTCTCGCATTAACAAGGCAATGATAGATGCTGTGCAGGGTCTCGATCATGTGACTGTTCATGATTTATACGAGACCTATCCCGAGTTTTATATCAATGTACAACATGAACAAGCCTTGCTGAAAACCGCTGATCTTATTGTTTTTCATCATCCGATTCATTGGTATAGCGCACCTCCGATGATAAAACTTTGGCAAGATGTGGTATTGGAGCGCGGTTTTGCTTATGACGAAGGTGGGGATGCCATACGTGATAAAGATTTTATGCTGGCGCTTAGCACGGGAGGGAAAGAAGAAGCCTATCAGCGCGAGGGCAATAATCACTTTACCCTTGAAGAATTGTTATATCCCTATCAAGCAATGAGTTATCGTTGTGGTCTGCGTTATCATAAACCTTTTTTGATCCACGGTAGCTACCATCGTCTTGATGAGAATATACAAGTGTATGCCATGCATTATCGGCAATTGTTGAATAATTATGTGATACAGGGCGTGGCTGCTTTGCAAGATGAAAAATACTAGAGGTTAACGAACGTTATGGATGATCACGGTTTATTATTTAACGCGCTCATTTATCTGATGGCTGCGGTTTTATTTGTCCCGATGGCGCAACGATTGGGTTTGGGGGCGGTGCTGGGTTATCTATTGGCGGGTGTTGTCATCGGACCTTGGGGATTGGGAATTATTAGTGATGTAGAAGACATCATGCATTTTGCCGAGTTCGGGGTTGTGTTGTTGCTTTTTTTGATCGGCCTTGAGTTAAATCCCAAGCGATTATGGGATATGCGTAAACCGATATTGGGTATGGGTAGCGTTCAGGTAATGGCGACGGGTTTGATTATTTTTGCTGTCGCATGGTTGCTGGGGGTTGGTTGGCAAACGGCTTTCATTGCGGCGATGGCGCTGTCACTATCCTCCACTGCGATTGCTTTACAAGTGCTCACTGAGAAAAATTTATTAACCACTTCGGCGGGGAATAAAGGGTTTTCTATTTTATTGTTTCAGGACATTGCAGTGATTCCTATGTTAGCGGTGATTCCTATGTTGGGTGTTGCGCAAGCGAGTAGTCGCCATGCCAGTGCCGGTATGGCATTTTTGGAAGTTGTCGGGGTCATTGCCGGTATTATTATTGTTGGGCGTTATTTGATTCGACCGGTTTTTCGAATGATAGCAAAAGTCAGGGTCCGAGAGATATTTACTGCGTTTTCATTGATGCTGGTCATTGGTATCGCCTTGTTAATGCAAGCGGTTGATATGTCCATGGCGCTTGGTGCTTTTTTAGCTGGGGTGTTATTGGCGGAATCCGAGTATCGTCATCAATTAGAGTCTGATATCGACCCTTTTAAAGGCTTATTATTAGGTTTATTCTTTATTTCAGTGGGTATGGCGATTGACTTTGGGTTGCTGGTTGCGCAACCGGTCATGATTTTTTCACTGGTGGTGTGTTTAGTGGCTATCAAGTTTGTCGTGTTATTTGCCATGGCCCGATTTTTTAGCATTCCAGCGAGTCAACGTTATTTATTTTCTTTCGTCTTATCGCAAGGTGGTGAGTTTGCTTTTGTCTTGCTTGCCGTGGCGTCCTCTGCCTCGGCTTTACCTGAAGCAATGGCAGGCGTTTTAACGGTTGTTGTGGCGCTTTCCATGTTGACAACACCCTTATTTATGATCATCAACGAAAAATGGATTGAACCACGATTTTCCTCATTAGGTACGCCGCCCGAAGACAATGTTACGGCAGAAGATAACCCGGTTGTCATCGCCGGTTTTGGCCGATTTGGCCAGATTATCGGCCGTTTATTACATGCCAATAAAATCGGAACTACGGTCATTGATCACAACTCCGATCAAATTGAGCGATTACGAAAATTTGGTTTTCAAGTGTTTTATGGCGATATTACCCGTTTGGATTTGTTGCATGCAGCGGGGATGGAAAAAGCAAAAATTTTTGTGGTGGCGGTGGATGATCGCCAAGCAGGTCGGCGAGCGATTGAATTGGTGAAGGAGCATTTTCCTCAAGTGAGGATTATTGCGCGGGCTTGGGATTTGATTCATGTGTATGAATTATTAGATCAAGGGGTCGAGGTTTTTGAACGCGAAACTTTCGATTCTGCGTTACGTTTGGGTGCGCAAGCGCTTAAGCAGCTGGGTATGCCTGCACATCGTGCTCATCGCGCCGCGTTACAATTTAGAGACTATGATTTGCAATTGATACAACGTATGTATGCGGTGCGTCAGGATCAAACCGAAATTATTCATTTGGCTCAACAGGGGCGTGAAGAGTTAGAGCGGTTATTTGAAGCAGACCAACAAGCCATTGATCATCAGCATGATAAAGCGTGGAGTTGAAGGGTAAAGTACGCGTTAGTATTAACCGACAATATAATAATCGGCAACTAATGTCGATTATTACCTGGAAAACAATAATGCTGGAGAGAGCATGGCGCGTCTTTTAGTCGTAGATGATGACCCATATACCCGAGAATTGCTAAAGCTTATGTTATGTGCCATAGGACATGAGGTTGATATTGCCGATAATGGTGCGCATGCGATGCAACGTATTGAAAAATGTCAACCTAGTTTGGTTATCACGGATATTCTGATGCCGGAGATGGACGGTTTTGAATTAATCAGCGTATTGGCTAAAAAATACCCTGCCATTAAGATTCTTGCCATCTCCGCAGGTAGTCGAGGTTTTCCGGTAAAAGACAGCTTGGAGACGGCCAAAGATTTTGGTGCGATAAAAACCTTAACAAAACCGATAGAAAAAAACTTGCTCATTGAGGCGGTGAATGCGGCGCTTGCTGACGCATAGTCGGGTGTGGATGGCTTTTTATAAGAGCAATTTTGGTTGTGATTGGCTCAACTTAAACTCTGTACCTCCATTAACAATGATGATTTTTATGTTGCATCTTTCGGCTATTTTGGTCGATCCTTCAGCGTAACATTCTCAACATAATGACAGCGATTGCTGCGGGTAATTGTGCCAGGGGATCTGCTCGCCATCACTCCAATTTGGCTATAAAAAGCTCAACTTCAGCCGTTGGCTGATTATTGATCATGGCTATACGAAACCTAGCAAAATATGTATATAATGTTAGCAAGTTAAGGGGTATTTTGTAGAGAGCGATGCTGAAGCAGGGTTATTGCATTGTAATCATTTGCTGATTTTTTAGTACGATTTAGCGATCAAATTTTTTATGAGTTCCTGTCTTTAATATAACTATACTCGTAGCGTCTGATATTTAGGTGTTGAGTGCGATGTCTATTTTTGTCCTGGCAAGGCGAAACGACAAGTCATAGTGGTTCTTATGGCGCGGAATTTCAACGCAGCCAGGGCGAAAATAGGCCAGCAATAAAGCCTAAATATCAGACGCTACGAGTATATTTATGAATCGTAACTAAAAAACCGGCTTGGTTTACGTTACATTTCGTATCTGGGTATATGAAATGTAAGATTGATGCCATGCTATTGTTGACTTGGATTATCCTCGGTCATGGTGATATTGCCCATCTTGGAGATATTATGTTTTTTGGTAGATTTTTTGCCCATTTGATGTTTACACTCTGCGGCATTTGGCTGCTTGGTGTTGTTCATCACGTCCATGCTGCTGATGGTCTGTTTGTCGCCAGTGTGGCGCATGCGCATACGACTCCATTTAACAACGGTGTATATCGTGCGATCATTATTGGCAATAACGAATATAAAGATTCTAAAAATATCTGGGGTCGCTTAAATACCGCCGTCAGTGATGCCAGTTCCGTCGCCAAGTTACTGAAAGACGAATATGGCTTTGAGGATGTTAATTTGCTGCTCAATGCCACTCGCCGACAAATCCTGGGTGCGCTCAGTGGCATCGCTTCGAAGAGCCAAGCGAATGATAATATATTAATTTATTATGCAGGGCATGGCTATCGCAATGAAGACACCGATGAAGCGTATTGGATTCCAGTGGATGCGCAAGGCTGGGACGACAGTTACTTTTTAAGTAATGCGAGAATTAAGGAAAAACTTTCGGTGATTTCGGCGCGAGCCGGCCATACCCTGTTGGTATCAGATTCTTGTTTTAGTGGTTCTTTGTTACGTGGTGGTAACCGGGGTATTTCGCTGGCGCAACGTAACGAGCCTTATTTGCGAAAAGTGGCTAAACGTAAGAGTGTGCAAATTGTCGCAGCAGGTGGCCTGGAGTTTGTGGATGATGATTACCGGCGTTCCGGGCATTCACCATTTACCTATTTTTTCTTGCATGAACTGAGAGACAATACTGATGAATTGCTAACCACCACGGAATTAAGTACTAGTTTGACTCGCCAGGTTGGAAATAATGTCCAGCAAACACCACAAAGCGGTGTATTACATGGGGCAGGTGATGAAGGTGGTGAATTTATTTTTAGGCGGACTAAAATTTCTATACCGGAACCTCAAGGGGGGGGGCGTATTTCTGGATCTAAAACGGTCCCACCCGGTTTTACGGTGAACCCGCAGGCGATTGAATTTAGCTATTGGCAGAGTATAAAAGACAGTAATAATCCAGCGCTATTTTCATCTTATCTCAGCCGATATCCCAAGGGCACTTTTGTTGACATTGCCAAACATAAACTGAAAATCCTTCAAGCGCCGAAAAAAGCAAAACCGGATTTAGCCGAGTTATTAGCTCAGGCGGAGCGGTATTTTAAACAGGGGGATTTAATTGAGCCTACCAATAAAAATGCTCGAGAACAATGGCGTTCAGTATTGGCATTGGATCCCGCGAATCGACAAGCAAAGAATGGGCTTACCCGCATTTCAGAGCGGCTGGTTAGCAAAGCGAATACGGATATGAAGAATCATCGTTTGTCGTCGGCAGCAAAGTATTTGGAGTTAGCCGAGGAAACCCAGCCAGGTTTGAGTATCACGCGGTCAGCGAAGAAACGCTTACAACGGATTGAAAAAGGACAGCGTCAAAAAACACCGGAAAAAACCCAAATGGTGATTCCGCCACCGAGTTTTTAGAAGTGAGCAGGGTGGATAGACTGTGATGCCTGGCATGGTAAAAGATTTTCAAATAATAAAGGTATGGGATAATGAAAAGAAATAGATATTTGATGGTTGTGTTTGTTTTGTTTGCCAGTTTGCCTATGCAGGTATTTGCCCAAGATACCTCGCTTGTGATTGGTTTGAAAAGTTGGTTTGCGAATGAAACACTGGAGATTAAGGATAAAAACAGTGGTGAAAGTGTTGAGGAGGAGTCAGAGTACACCGCGTTAGTTGGACCCAGTTTAAATATACGTTATGGTTCATGGTTTGGGGGGGCTAATTATTTGACAGGGGAGTTGACTTTTAAAGATTTTATTGTAACTGGGGTCGATGTGGAGATTGAACGGACTGAATGGGATGTATTTGGGGGTTATTATTTTTTACCACAATTAGCAGTATTGCTGGGTTATAAACAACTTGAAGCTGATGCTTATAATGAGAGAGTGGAAAATATTGTTACAAACAATTATTCGGGAGTGGTACTTGGATTGACCGGTTTTTACCCAGTGGGTCGCCAATCGGCTTTATATGGCACGTATACCTTTGCTGCCCTGGAAGATGAAAACAATACCGAATATACCGGAAGTACCTTGGAGTTTGGTTTTGCTTCTTCTTTGCAAAATATTGCTTTATCGTATTCCATTGGTTTGAAAATCCAGGTTTACCAGTATGATTGGCAATTCGAGGATCCGTCTGGTGGTTCTTTCGATACCGAAAGAACGGACAGCTTTGGCGGATTAACCCTCGGAGTCAACTACAAAATCTAATTGTTTTATGGAGATGATACCGAGGCACTAGCGACCAAGCTCAATGGCTTTCCAATACCGCCACGGTTCTTGGTTTGACAAAAAAACTATGATGTTCAATGCGTATTTGATCCGAAGGTTCCAGGATATCTTTGGGTGATGGTTGCGCGGTATCAATGGCACAATACCAGTGTTGGCCTTTTATGTCAGGTAAAGGGAATTCGATGGACTTTTCCGACATGTTAAGAATCACATAGAGGGATGCTTCACCGGGTTCAATATTACTCAGCGTGAAACACAATATTTGTGCGTCTGGATCGTTCCACAGTGGTTCATCCAGGCGCGGGCCTTGCCATGTCACATCAGCGATGCCGGAAGCGGTAATGGTTTTGCCCGATAAAAAGCGGTGACGGCGTAAACTCTGATGTCGTTTTCTAAAGGCAATCATTTGTTTGACAAATCGCAACATGTCACGGTTTTTTTCCGTTAATGTCCAGTCGAACCAACTGATTTCGTTATCTTGGCAATATGCATTATTATTGCCGCGCTGTGTTCTAAGTACTTCATCACCTGCCAGAATCATAGGTACCCCTTGACTTAGCAGCAAAATCGCCATGAAGTTTTTGGCTTGCCGTCGTCTTAAGGTCTCGATTTGTATGTTATCAGTGGGACCTTCGTGACCACAATTCCAGCTATGATTATCATTATGGCCATCTCGATTGTCTTCACCATTGGCTTTGTTATGTTTTTGGTTATAGCTGACTTGGTCGTAGAGGGTAAAACCATCGTGACAGGAGATAAAATTGATGCTGTTGATGGGTAGCCGGCCTTGATGTTGATAAAGGTCGCTGCTGCCTCCAATGCAAGTGGCGACGTCGTTAATGATGCCCTTTTCACCTTTGACAAAACGGCGAATGGAGTCGCGATAACGTCCATTCCATTCCGCCCAACGAAATCCGGGGAAGGTACCCACGTGGTATAAACCGGCTGCATCCCAGGCTTCTGCGATCAGCTTGGTATTTACTAAGGCGCGAGAAAATTCAATACTCCAGGGTAACGGGGCGTTGTGCATTGGGGCACCGTTTTCATCGCGCACAAAAATGCTGGCAAGATCGAAGCGGAATCCATCAACGTGCATGTTGTTGACCCAGTCGTCGAGGCAGTTGACGATGAAGCGAGTGACCAGTGGGTGATTGCAGTTTACGGTGTTACCGCAACCACTATAATCGCGATATTTGCTGCGATCTTTGTGATCGAGGTGATAGAACATTTCATTGGCAAGCCCTTTAAAGTTGATGACCGGTCCACCTACGCCGCCTTCTGCCGTATGATTAAATACCACGTCCATAATGATGCCGATACCTGCTTTATGCAAGGCCTTGACCATGTCACGGAATTCGTCAAGGTGTTTGCCTTGTTCCGGGGTCACGCAGTAACCAGGATGTGGGCTATGGAAGCTGTGGGTACTATAACCCCAGTAATTTTGGAGACCAAGGGCGGCGGCTGATGCAGGAATATCTTGTTCATCAAAAGCCATGACGGGCAATAATTCGACATCGGTAACGCCTAACTCTTTTAAATAGGGTATTTTTTCAATGAGGCCGGCGAATGTGCCTGGGTGTTTGACTCCGGAAGAGGGGTGGCGTGTAAAACCGCCAACATGCAATTCATAGATGATGGTATCTTCCAGTGGATGATTGAGTGGTTTGTCGTTTTTCCAGTCATAGTTATCGTCAACGGTAATGGCACGCATACTGGTGTTATTACCGTCATTTGGATCACAGGCGAGCTCCCGATTCCAGCGAGTATCGGTAAGGGCCTTGGCCCATGGGTCGAGCAGCTCTTTTTTGTTATTGAAGTGAAAACCATGGCTTGGGTTTGCCGGGCCATCAACCCGCCAGGTATAGTGGATGCCGGCGGGTAACTTATCAAGATAGATGTGCCAAAAGAAAAATGTCCGATTGATCTCTGGGTCTAATACAAGGGTTTGAAACGGTTTGTCGCTATCAGCGGTGTCATATAAAAGCAGTTCCACATGCGTTGCATGACGGCTAAAAATACAGAAATTTGTTCCGTTTTTATCGACTTGTGCGCCGGCAGGAGACCTTGACCCAGGACGTGAAACGTAGGCTTTAGGTTTTATATGTTCTTTTAAAAATTTTGAAAACAGATTCATTCGCTATTTCCGTGGCAAAACCTATGAGTAATGAGTTTTATGTAGTTAAGCTTTGGTAATCTTGATACTTGATTGCGCCGAGTCTCTTTTTTGCTTGGTAATGCCAGCAAATATGATATCGCTTCACTAGCTATTATCTAGGCATTGGCTTGTGATTAATAGACTTCGTTTTACTCTACCATGCTACGTACGTCTGACTGGATATCCGCTTGCTAATCTATATGCCGACATCGGCCTGCTGCACGTTACTATTTTTACCTAATTGATAGGTAAATCTATTATCACATTTTTTAGTTTAGCAAGCCATGCTTGACTTATAAGCAAAAACATGATGTGGACTGGTTGTGGAAAGATCAGCCATGCTTTATTATTTTAATAAAAAATGTGGCTTATAGTAAGCTTATTCTGAGAAATACTCTGTTTACCGACATTGGGCAGCCTATCATTTGAGTGTTTTGATGTGGTTCTAATTTGATCCGTATTTTTATTGAGCTTCTTGTAGCATTCTCGTGATTTGTGTTTTTTTTATACGGTTTAATAACGCGAGGTTGATTCCGACTTTTGAGAGTCCCTCTGCGGTGCTCAATTCAATGACTTCATCATAACATTCGGCAATGAGTGAGGAAATGGCGCCTGAAATTCGTAAAAAGGCATTAAACACTTGGTGTGCTTTGGAGGGGGAGTAGGTTTCCATGCATTTTGCTAATACGATTTGTTGTACCCGGTTCATCATGCCTAACATAAATAGATTGCGTACGCCTCGTTGAACATGTAATAGGGCGACTACCCATTGGTGCTCCCAAAATTCAATTCCTTGATGGCCTGCCAAAAGGCTGACTATCCAGCCCTCTAGGGTTTTTTCGAGCTTGCTGCGTTCTCCGGGTTGAAAAGTGTTCTTGGTTGCTGGCAAGTCATAGAGTGTATTGTAGAATATGCTGACGATTTCCGGGACCCATTGTGAAATTTGGGCCGCCTCGTTGCGCAATACCAGCCAGTCCTCATCTTGATAATCAATAAGTTGAGCAATGGCGTTGAAGCGTTTGGCAGTTTGGGTGGGCATCTTGGCTTTTCCTTGAGCATTTATTTTTTTATTTTGTCAGGGCGGAAGGGCGTGGGTGACGAGCCGCTCAAAAAACATTCGCTATGGAGAAGCTCAACACCGCCACCAACGTTGAACTTCAGCTCGTGTTTTCAGGCGAGTTTTGGTCGATCCTCAATAACAAAACTCTCAATATCGTAGCAACGATTTTTCTGGTTGTTTTATGATCGGATCGACCAAATAAAACCCAATTCTGAATGCGAATTTTGTACTTTAATCCGTTACACCAAGGGAGTCATTTTCCATATTTCTTCATTATACTGCTGCATGGTTCGGTCAGTAGAGAATTTACCACTGGCGGCCGCATTCAGAATGCTCATTGTTGTCCATGCGTCTTGGTCTTGATAGCACTTATCGACTTGTTTCTGGGCTTCAATATAACTTCTGAAGTCGATGGCTGTCATCCACGGATCATGTGGATTGTTGATGGATTGTAAGATGGGTTCAAAAATATAGGGCTCAAATTGATTAAAATGACCACAATGTAACAGGTGCATGGTGCGTTGCAGGTCAATATCGTTGTTTATAATTTCATCAGGATTATAGTGACCCCGCTTTTCTTCAACTTGTTGCGCTGTGAGCCCGAAAAGGAAAAAGTTATCGTTGCCAACTTCTTCGCGAATTTCTATATTTGCGCCGTCTAAGGTACCAATCGTGATGGCGCCATTCATCATGAATTTCATATTGCCGGTGCCGGAGGCTTCTTTGCCTGCGGTGGAAACTTGTTCGGATAAGTCCGTGCCAGGGCAAATGGTTTCCATGGTGGTCACATTGTAGTTCGGAATGAAAGCAACTTTGAGCTTTTCGCCGACTTCAGGATCGTTGTTGACCACATCGGCCACATTACAAATCAGTTTAATGATGCGTTTTGCAAGCATATAACCTGGGGCGGCTTTACCACCAATTAATACGCAGCGGTTCGTCCAGTTGTCAGTATCACCGCGTTTTATTCGGTCGTATAGATGAATGACATGTAATATATTAAGTAATTGGCGTTTGTATTCGTGTATTCTTTTGACTTGCACATCAAATAAGGCATTGATGTTAAAATCGACATTACATTGAGTGGCGATCAGTTGGGCCAATTGTGCTTTGTTGGCTTGTTTTACCGCACGCCAACGTTCTTTGAAGCTCGATTGATTGGCATATTCTGTTAGACGACGCAATTGAGGTAAGTCAGTGACCCATTGGTCTCCAATGGTTTCGTTGATCAGTTGGGTTAGCTTAGGATTGCATGCCGCAAGCCAGCGGCGCTGGGTAACACCATTGGTTTTGTTATTAAATTTATGTGGCCATAATTGACTAAAATCTTTAAATAATTTGTTTTGCAGCAGTTCGGAGTGCAGGGCGGCCACACCATTGACCGAAAAACTACCCACCAGTGCGAGATGGGCCATACGTACGTATTGAGTATCACCTTCTTCAATGATCGACATGCGTCTTATACGGTCAATATCTCCGGGCCAGTGCTGTGCGACCACGGAAAGAAATTGGGCATTTATTTTATAGATAATTTCCAATATTCTGGGTAATAAATATTGAAATATTTGAACGGGCCATTTTTCCAAGGCTTCAGGCAATAGGGTATGATTAGTATAGGCCATGGTTTTGCTGGTGATGTCCCAAGCGGTGTCCCAATCGAAGCCTTGCTCATCCATTAATAGACGCATGAGTTCAGGTATGGCGCAGGTCGGATGGGTATCATTCATCTGGAAACAATTTTTCTCAGCAAACTTTGAAAAATCTTTGCCATTGTAAGAAACCCAACGGGCAATGACGTCTTGCAGGCTGGCCGAGGCTAGGAAGTATTGTTGGCGCAAGCGTAGTTCTTTACCGTTTTCGCTGGCATCGTTCGGGTATAACACCATGGTAATATTTTCCGCCGCGTTTTTCGCTGAGACGGATTCTGGATAACTGCCCGCGTTGAATTCGCCAAGATCAAATTCATCGGTGGCATCGGCAGACCAAAGCCTAAGTGTGTTAACGATATCGTTTTTATAGCCGGGGATTAGCATGTCAAACGGGACGGCTAAAACATCACTGGTGTTGACCCAGCGGGTATGGCGTTGGCCATGTTCGTCGGTATAACGCTCAGTGTGGCCGCCAAAATGAATACGTCGGGTGTGTTCGAATCGCTCCATTTCCCAAGGATTGCCATTGCGAAGCCAATGGTCGGGTTCTTCGACTTGCTCGCCATTTTCGATGTGTTGGCGAAACATTCCGTATTCATAACGTATGCCGTATCCCATTACTGGTAAGGCTAAGGTTGCGCAACTATCTAAAAAGCATGCCGCTAACCGGCCTAAACCCCCGTTGCCCAAGCCTGCATCGTGTTCGGCATCTGCGATTTCTTCCAAGTTGAGTCCGAGTTCGTTTAAAGCTTGCTTGGTTTGTTCTGACATATCTAAATTTAATGCGGTGTTACTGAGGGTGCGTCCTAACAGGAATTCTAACGATAAATAATAGGTCCGTTTACAATTGGTGTCACGATAGGCGTAACGCGTTTTAATCCATCGCTCCATTAAGCGTTCCCGTAGAGTGAGTACCAGAGCTTCGTAGGGGTAATAGGCTAAACGGCAATATTTATCTCGGCCAAGTGTGGTGGTGAAATGTCGGCGAAAGTCTTCCCGTATTTGGTCTTTTTTCATACCGAGAGAAGGAATATCAGTGAGTGATGAAATGGGTTTGCTGATTCTCAAATCTTTTGTATACATATTTAGTTTCACTTACTCTTAATTATTGAAAGTTAGATAATATACTCGTAGCGTCTGATATTTAGGTGTTGAGTGCGATGCATATTTTTGTCCTGGCAAGGCGAAACGACAAGTAATAGTCGTTCTTCTTGCGCGAAGTTTCACCAACAGTAGGCGCATTAGGCGACGCCGCCAGGGCGAAAATAGGCCAGCAATAAAGCCTAAATATCAGACGCTGCGAGTATATATATTGGATAGCCTATTATTTAGTCTCACTTGATCTGACAAGGATGCTTCTTCTGTCGGCAATACAATGTATATGATTCTAGGCTGCCCAATGTCGCTACAACCAGTTAATTCTATCTGTTCAGAAAAACTATCTTAACAGTCCAACCGAATCCGGTTAATTGCTGCTGCGATCTCATGCAGTCGCGGCAAAGCTAATGAACCGACTTTATATGGGTGGATAATGTCCAGCCCTTGCGAATGTGCATCATCAATGGCTTGCTGCAGGCCGTAGACAAGGTTTTGACTCTTGTCATGATATTTTTCCAAATAGTATAGTATAAACCATCCAATGGTTTGTGTTTGCCCGCTATCGACTAATTGCTCCACTTTAGTTAAATCGATTTCATGGATGCCGTAGATGAGGCTTTTGGTTTCCCGCGCATCGATTTTGATGGGTTTATTGCCTCGCGCGGGGATGAGTTGTTGTCGATTGGGTTTTCGGTGAGTACTTTTTTCAAAGACGGGTAATTGTCCCGGTTGTCTTGATTGTCCTAATTGTTGTTGCTTTGGTGGTGCAATTTGATGCGCAACGTGAGTCATATCTTTGGCTGAATAAGCCTCCATTAAAATGACTGTATCACTGACCTCTAGATAATCGCCTGAGCCTCCCGTAACGATGATGCTGGAAATGCCGTAATTTTCATAAAGCTCTCTAATACGTTGTATCAATGGGGTAATGGGTTCTTGTGCTTTGCTGACTAAGGCTTGGATGCGTTGGTCGCGAATCATGAAGTTGGTCGCCGAGGTATCTTCATCGATTAGCAACAGCTGTGCACCGCAATCGAGCGCTTCGATGATATTGGCAGATTGGGATGTGCTGCCGCTGGCGTTTTCTGTGGAAAACATTTGAGTGTCTTTATTGAAAGGTAAATTGTTGATAAAAGGACTGATGTTAACGTTGTTAATGACACGGCCATCTTCTGCTCGAATTTTGACGGCCCCGGCTTGGGTGGCAATATATTCTCGTCCATCGCCAGGTTTATGAAAATAGACCGCTTTTTCGAGGGCATGCAAGAGTGTGGATTTACCATGAAAACCTCCGCCGACAATCAAGGTAATGCCTTCGGGAATTGCCATGCCTCGGATTTTTCCAGCGTGAGGCAAATCTACTTGGCAGGCCAATGTGTTAGGTGAGTAAAATGGAATGGCACGCTCTGTTAAGGGGCGTTCATCAATGCTGCTACGGCGGGCTAATATGGCATTATCTGCGATAAAAGCGACTTGCTTATTTTCGCGTAACCAGGTATGCAAATAAGCTTGATCTTCGATGCATTCGATGTGTTTTGTTAATGCGAGTGGGTCAATGGATTGATAGAATAAGCTATGTGCAACGATGTTTGGTAGCTCTTCGAGCAGCATAGCATGGGCATCATTGCCAGCGACAGAGCGCCCTTGAGCAGGTAAACCCATGGTTAAACGTGCTTCAAGATAATGATCGGTGGCTATAAGAGCATTGCGTTGCAGGATTTGTTGTTGATTGGCGGCGATGTGGATATCACCACTCTTGCCGGTGCCGCGTCGTCCTCTAGCATATTTTTTTATGGCGTTGGCAACCGCCCTGCTCATAAAGTCTTCAAACGCAAGTTTGCGCGTTGCGGTATTAAATAACGCGGGTGAAAACCCGCAGTCAACTAGCGGGACTTGTACACTGATGCGGCTGGGGGCGGCAAACGGATCGCCTTGCACATGATCAATGTGCAAGGTAAATTGATCAAATTGATACTGGCCTTGAATGGTTTTGTAAGCTTTGTAACCTCGACCATCAATTTTTTGTAATAGGTTTGTGAGTTTATCCACTATCGTTTACCACGCATAACGAAAACCGATAAAGGGGAGAGTGCCGAGTTGTTTTTGGGTTTTTCTTTCGGTAACCTCTGGATTCCATGAATAACCACTGATATTTTCTCGATTATAAAGGTTCATGATTTCCAGGTAAATTTCCATTTTTTGTTGGCCTTTGAGTTTTAAATCATAATCTGCCCGAACATCAAGTCGATGATAATTGGGTAGACGTTTGGAATTGAATTCACCATGTTTTGGCAGAGTACGCATGATAGGAATATCATTTCCTTGATCGTCTTTCTTAGTGACGGTATTACCATTACGGTCTTTGAGTTCAACTTGTTGGGGACCTAGTACGGGTGTATAAGCGCCACCACTGGTAAAGGTGAAGCGACTGCTGAGCGTCCAACGGTTTGACAATTTATAAATCGCGACTAAGTTGGCCATGATGGGTTTGTCAAGTTGATAGGGGAAGGTTTCATTGGTTAAATGATTGGTGCGTTTACTTTTTGAGTAGGTCAACGAGAACCAGCCAGATAATTGATTAATTACGTTCTTTTTCACCAAAAGTTCTAGGCCATAGGCTTTGCCTGAGCCTAAGTTAGAGAAAGGCGGTTCCTCGGTAGATACGACTAAATCATCGAAGGTTTTGTAATAACTTTCTAGTTTGATGCTCCAGTCGGTATTGATGAAATGCTCAACGCCTAATACGCTATGTTTGGCTTTTAAGTTGGCTAGCTCTGGGTTGCCAATATTTTTTACCACTTGTGCGTCTTCGGGGAACTGGTGAAATTTACCCCACCCCGCATTGAAAATGGTATGACTTGAGTAGCGCCATTCCAACCCTAAGCGGGGTTCCAAGTAGGTTTCGTCTAAATAGTCGTCGCCGGCGTAACGGGCGCCTAAGCTTAGGGTTAGCTGAGGAGAAATACGCCATTGGTCACGCAGAGAAAGATACCAGGCTAAAATGGGAAAGTCTTCTTTCAGCTGTTGGCGCTCTCCGCTATTGTAATCACAGTCGGGATCAAATTCTGTACAAATGGCGTCTTTGATGTCTAAGTCAAGATCTACATTCAGATGGCTTAGCGCGGCACGGAAGGTGATTTGGTGAGGCGCATCGGGGTACCAAGTGAGTTCTTCCCGGGCAGTAAAATGTTCAATGGTGACATCCACATTACCAGAATTGCTATTGTTGATTTCCCCTAGGCGTGTTTTTTGATTTTCTACTAAATGATCGACCGAAAATTTATTGCTCCATTGATCACTGATCTCGGAATTCAATACCAAGGCTTGGCTATGGAAGTTAACCGATACGCTGGTTTGACCGAGAAAGTCGGGATTTTTTTTCACTTCATCAGAATCTTCAGGGAAATTGAGCTTAATACTGTCACTGGCGCCAATGAATTGTAGCCGTAAGGTATTTATTGGATTCATCCGCCAAACATACTTGCCTTGATAATCACTAAAGACGGGGATTTCTTTAATTTCAACATCATCATCACTTAGGGCATCAGCGGGCAAAATTAAATCGATATAACTGCGGCGTGCGGCTAAATAAAATGAACTATTTTCAGTCACGGGGCCTTCGACCAGAAAATCGCTGCTAATCAAGCTCACGTTAAAGACGGCCCCAAAGCGGTCTTCGCGAGGATCGCGTTGTTTTACATCAATGGCGGCGCCAATGGCATCGCCGTACTCCGGTCCGAACGCCGCCGCATATAAATCAAAGCTTTCTACTAAGTCGCTGCGCAGGACGCTGGTTAATGGAAAGCCATGAAATAAATAACCGATACCAACAAAATCAACTAAGGTCATATTGTCTTGTGGGCCTGAACCTCGCACAGCAATAGTGGGTTCTGCATCGTTGCTTGTGGTAATGCCAGGCAGTACTCTTAATGCGGCAAATGGATCACCTGCCCCCCCTGGAATTTGCTCTAGTTCTTTGCCGGTGACAATGGTGCGGCTGGGGACGGTATCCATCTCCGCTTCGGCCTCAATGGCGATTTCTGGCAAGGTTAATACGTTGACCAGATAAAAAGTAAAGTCGTTATTGGTTTGATCGTCGAGGATAATTGCCTCAGATTTCAATTGTTGATATTCGTCGTGACTAAAGCTTAAGCGAAATGGTGTTGTCTGATGAATGGTTAATTGAAAAACACCTCGTTCATCGCTGGTGGTATGCAGTGCATCGTTGTTGGCAACATGCACGCTAACGCCATGGATGGGAGCACTGCTGCCTTGTTCCAGAACCCGACCTTGTAGTTGCCAGGGTGGTGCTGCGAAAAGTGGTTGGGTTACAAAAAACGTAATGAGTAAAAAACAGGCAAAATATCGACGAATTGGCTGATTTTTTTTCATGTTTGGTTATTGTTGATTCAAATGGGAAGGGCGGCATATTGTACATTGACCGCAATATTGGCAGTAGCGTATCATTTTTTGTCGGAATATTTAATCATTAAAGAAATGATCGCTTGTGTTGGTATCCGGTTATTTATATTATCTTCGACCTGTTAAATGTGAAACTAGGTAGCAAATGTTTAAATTATTATTCTGGCATTGGTGGGTGCTCACGCTAATTTTTACGGTGATTGAGGCGATTGCGCCTTCTGGTTTATTTGCCGCCATGACGTTGGGTACCGTGATTACCGGTGGGGTTGCTTGGGCGAATCAAGATATGGCTTGGGGGCTTCAATTAGCTCTGTTTGGAACCATTACCGTTGTTGTTTTTTTACCATTATCCGCATTTTTGAAGAAAAGACAAATGCTCGCAGGTGGTGCTGAGGCAGATAGTTTGACAAACTATTTAGGCCATGAATTGGTGCTGACTTCGGCAATGATGAATGGTTTTTCCGAAATTGAACTCGATGGTGAAAATCGTATGCTGAAAGGGCCTGAAATGAAAGTGGGGACCAAGGTTAGAGTGGTTGGTACCGATGGAGACATTTTAGTTGTATACCCCTTGACGCCAGTACCGGAAGAGTCACATGATCAGGAGATTTAATACCCACTTCTGCTAGCTGTGATTGATCTCCAATCACAGCCTCTTCAAGATTGCATCAATAGCTCTTTCGGTTTTGTGCTATTGAACTGTTTCAGTCGAACTCAAATTTGAGCAAGTTTATTGACCGGAAACGGAGTATGTGATTGAGTCGTTCTGGTATTGCTGAGTTTTCCTGGTAAAAGTTATTTTAATAAATTTTTATTTGTGTGGCCTAGTTCACACCTTGTTCCTGGTTATGTTTGGTTAAATGAGAATATACCTAACAATCGATTAACAGCAAGATTAAATCAGGAGCAATACCATGAATAGAAGTCATAATTCACACGAATCCATTGACATTTTTCCCGGTCAGCAGTTTGATATGGATGATTTCACGACTACCTTGGATGATGATTTTTCAAACGATGATGCAATGCATCAGATGGAAATTTTTACCCATCGCAAAGCGGCATTTGGTGATGATCTTTATGCCTTAGATGAGTTTCATGATTTCACTGGTGATGACTGGAATTAATGTAATTTTTCTATTTTCACGCGTTATAACAAATTTATCGATAAACGGTTGAAAATGGAGTTTGGCTATGATGAGCAATGGATTTATGTTTGCGATAAGAAGGTTTATTTTTGTGCATATTTGTTGGTTGAGGCTGCTCGCTAACAGTGTGAGGCAGTAAGTTGCATAATAAATAAGCCTTCTTAGATTTTAATTTCAGTAATATTTTCCCAAAGTATGATGTTTTGTCGATTTGCTTATATCGAAGGTTGATGATCCGCTAAAGCTGGTGTCAGTTAGCTGAATGCTGAGGTGATGATTTAGTAGGCCAATATATTTGATCAGCGAATAAATAAAAATAGTAACCCCGAGCATCTCCATAAATTCTTCCAGTACCACACATACATTGTATAAAGGTGACATGTATTCACCTGCCTCCGCCATATAACTTTCGATCATTTCTAAACCAACTGCCCCGCCAATGAAAATACTACCAGAAATAATAAATAGGTTTCTGATATCCGATGGTAGTGAAAATAAAAAGCGGAGATAGAAAAAAGTCAGGATAATGACAAAGATGAGTGCAGGAATGAGCCATGAGTAGTAAAAAATACCACTGGTTTGAAATAGATTGCCAATATTTCCACCTATTTTTTCATGGAAACCAATGGTTTCATCGAGAGCTAACATAAGAAAAATAAAAGACAATAGGCGCCAGTGAAAGATAAATTCATGATTCTGCTTTCGGGCAAGCAAAGCTGTGGCGTATAACAGGGTACATGCGATTAATAGCAAAATTGAAGACCATAGTGTTGGCAAATTAAATTCTTTTTCCAGGTTAAACAGGTCTATGACACCGCTTGATTGTAATATTCCCGAGAGTTGCACGGCTTGTCCGATAATATGGAGAATAACGAAGCTTATACTAATACTTATAAGATGAATAAAAAACTTTTTCGCAGATAATTTAATCATAAATATTAGTGCTTTCTCTGAAAGGTAAAGGCTGGATTTGTTAATTTTTCCTCGCTTACCCACAGCCAACATGTCGTATTCAAACTGCGTTATTGATGTTGAGTGAGGGTTATGATGCTGAACGTCTTGCTGCGTTTCTAGCTTGCTCATCGTAGGATTGGCAGATTAAATATAAATTAACTATCTATGAGTCTTGCTCAGAGGAGGTATCACTCTCATTTTATGCATTTATTGATTGATGGGTTTCGCTTCGTTTTAATTCAGTGGGTGAGTTTGATATAAGCCGGGGATATTTTTGCATTTATGAAATGTTTGTCTGATCGATATGAGTGTCGTTGGGTCGTATTATTTCTTTGATTTTTAGTATGTTTCTTGACTTATGAAGTGTGTTTGGAAATAAAAAACCCGCAGCCTAGCTTTTTCACTAGGCTGCGGGTTTTTATCAGTGTTTTCGTTGTAAAATAACCTATCTAGTCAGCAGCACAAATGCTCGTGATGCTCTCGATACGAGAGGCTAACCTGAGAGGGCACCTTCATATCCACTTCTCCAAACCTTGAGTTTGGTCAGTCTCAGTGATCGGTTTTGTTCGATTGTGCTCTCACAACAAAAGACCAATATTACTTAACTCTCTGGACGCAAATTTTCTTCACTTTGCGTGTTATTTACTGCCGGTATGGGAAGCGAAGATTGAATGGGTGGTTGGATCTCGGTTTTCATCTCCACGGTTTCCGTTGATTTCTCTTTTTTTACCTGTGGTTTGTTAACTTTGGTTTCATTGCTTGACTTGGCGGCGGCCGGTTTAGCGGCTGTTGACTTGGTGGCGGTCGGTTTAGCGGCTGTTGACTTGGTAGCGGCAGATTTAGCGGCGGCCGGTTTAGTGGTAGTCGCTGGCTTTTTGGCTGGTCCTTTCTTAGTGGCTGCTTTGGTTTTCGGAGCTGTTTTTGTTGTTTTTGCTTTGATCGGTGTGGTTTTTACTGCCGTTGTTTTTGCTTGTACAGGTTTTTTCGCGGTTGGTTTTGCCTTAGAGCTTGTTTGTCTTTTTGATCGGCTTGCTACTTTTTTGTCGTATTCTTTATCCCATTTAGTTAAAAAGCTTATCAATGCTTGATCTCTAGCTGTTTGTCGCTTGTCGTTTTCTGTTAACGCATTCTCTGTCTCTTTAACTTTTTTTGTTGCCGTCGCCATGTTTGCTTTAAGTTCAGCTATCGGTGCTTTTGCTTTTTTTAGGGCTTCTGTGGCTTTCTTTTTTGCATTAGCAGTGGCTGCTGTTTTTCTGCTTGCCGCGATTTTGGTCGCTTTTTCTAACGCTTTTTGTTTGTCGGTGACGGTTTTCAAAGCTTTTGTTAGTTTATCTTCTATTTTATTTTTTGCTGTGGTGGCTTGAGCGATATTTTTTTGTAGTAGTTGCTGGGCTTTGGTATCACCAGAAACTGCGGTTATAATTTGTTTTGATAGAGCTGGTTGAGTACTGGTTTTTTTGCTTGCCGATCTTGTTACCATTGCTGAGTTTCCTTTTTTTGCAGATAGAAATTAATCGTATAAGAAAATACTAACAGATTTTTTTGCGCATGGAAATTTTATCTAACTAAATTTATTTAAGTGTAGTTGTTGCAATGGTGATTACACAACTAACTAATACTTATTTTTTTGTGAAACAAACACATTTGGAACGCTTTAATTTTGTCGGCTAAATGGGAAATAAGTTGCAACAATTATTGTTGGCGTTTATCGATTTGTTTCATATGTGCGTGGCTAGCTAAGATGGTTAAACGCCTTTAGATGAGGGTTAGCGATTTTTTCATATCGTCCAGATGAGGTAAACGTTTTGGTGAATAATCTAAGGTACTTGGGGTTATCACTCAGGTGGTGAGATGTCTTGCCAATGATGATTTCGCTAATATGACGTATCTAGATTTTTAGGTTAGTGGTATTCAAATACATGGCTATCTAAACGCAAGGGCTGTAGCGTGTCTTACCACGGAGGAAGTTATCACCTAGCCCATTCTTTAGTTTCGGCTTATCGCATTGTTACCAGTTAAAGCAATGGATGTGTTTGTCAGGGTATTGCGTGTTTATTTCCTATCGAATCTTTTTGTAAAAATGAAAAATATGTTTATAAACAATGTCTTATTATTTATTTTATTGCTATCTATAATTATCAAAGCCATTTCAAAACTTGGTGAGATCAGGTTAAGGATAGCGTGAATTGTTGGTAGAAAGTCGGGGGGTTGAGAGGTGTGGGATTGTCACTGATTGAGTTTAAAATGATATGTTCAGTATCGTGATGAAGAGGGATTGTTCTCGTTTATATTTGGGCTTGATTTAGTCGAATTCATTGTGAGAGCCTGCAGGAATGGTTGTTGAGGATTTTGCGATGGGTGATCGATTAACGGGAGTTTGGTGAGGCGATGCGAAACTTATAGGTTGATAAGAAGGCTGTCATCATGTTGTGTTATTTATGGGCTTGTCGAAGCATCAGGATTTGGGACGTAGGCTTATTTAAATAAAATTGTTCTGTCTAAACGGAGTCCTTTCTTCGCGATGAATCTCAGGGAAACTGTATAATAAATGCGGCGCCACCTAGCTTACTTGGCCTAACGTGGAATTGTCCTTGATAGGCTTTAATTATATCTTGCACAATCGCGAGTCCGATACCGCTGCCCCCTGCCGGGCCAGTACTTTTGACACCGCGTTTGATAATTTCTTCTTGTAAGCTTTTGTCAATGCCGGGTCCATCATCCTCGATGCATATGTGATTCGCTTTGTGACTGTCTTTGTGTGTTTCGACGGTAATGGATACTTTCTGTTGACACCATTTGGCGGCATTATCCAATAAATTGCCAAGGACTTCATATAAATCCCCTTGATCACCGTAAAACTCTGATGTTTGGGGAATCTGTAAAATAAAGACAATTTTTTTTTCTTGGTAAATTTTTGCCAAACTGTGGGATATTTTCTCGGCAATTGGGTGAATTTGCACAGGTTTAGTCAAGGGTTTAGTGCCCGATGTCGCGGCACGCTGTAGTTGATAGTCTGTGATTTGCCGCATTCGCTCAATTTGTTCAGCCGTTAATAAACGAAACTCATGGCAATCAGTTTCGGTTTCCATGGAATTTTGTAACAACGTGAGCGGTGTTTTCAGGCTATGAGCTAAATCACCGAGTGAATGACGATAACGCTCTAGCTGTTCTTTACTACTGGATAGCAATTGATTGAGATTATCGGTTAAGCTGCGAAGCTCCGAAGGGTAGTGACCTTGAATGAGTTCTTGTTGTCCTTGTTCAATACGTTTTATCTGTGATGCTGACTTTCTGAGCGGTGACAACCCCCAATGTAAGGTAAGGGTTTGTACAATGAGCAAAAAAAATGCAACGCTGCTCAATCCAAACCACAGTTGCTTTCTAAATTTTTTAATTTCTTCATTATATGAGCTGAGATTTTCAATGACGTTGAAGGTATAGACTTGATTGGGATTACCGGGGTCCCAAGAAACCCCAAAAGCAAACACGAAAACTTCTTCGTCATCGACATAGCTTCTATCAAAGTAGTGTTGAGCTCGGGTGAGACCAAATATTTTAGGTAAGTTCTTATATTTTGATGAAATGGACAGCCATAAGTCTTCGCCATCATCCCGGAGGATCTGGGCGTATAATCCTGAGTTGATTTGATTGAATCGTTCTTCTCGTTGAAGTTTTGGCATCACGGTAGTGCCAGAAGGTGTGATTTCTGCGAAGGCGATGAGGGTGTACAAATGGCCTTGCAATCGATCACGAGTGGCTGCTTGAGTGCTTTCTTGGAAGGATTGATCGAGTAAGTATCCAGTCAACCCCAAAAAGGCGGCGAGTACGATACTGGCAGCGATAAAAAGGCGAAGTAAGAGCGACATAATGAAGAGTTAGGTAAGGCAGAGTCTGCGTGTTTTTTTATTGTAATCATATGTTTTTTCTATATTATTTGTATGGATTGGCATTTTTTTAGGTATCTTATCCTGATCGGATGGGTGGTTCATGGATGGCTTTGCATTACGGTTAATTGCTATTGCATTTCCAAGGTAAAACGATAGCCTCGACCGCGTAAGGTCTCGATGGGTTTGATGTGGTTGTCCGGATCGAGTTTTTTTCTCAGCCGTCGAATAAATACTTCAATGACATTACTGTCACGGTCAAAATCTTGGGCATAAATATGTTCGGTGAGCTCACTTTTTGAAATGACTTTTCCTGGATGCATCACTAAATATTCGAGGACTTTATATTCAAAGGCAGTTAATTCGACAGGTTGTTGCTGAACGTTGACGGTTTGAGAGGACGTATCGATGCTTAGTGCGCCAAACTCCAGGGTTGTGGAAGACAAGCCTGCGGCACGTCGCAGCAGTGCTCGCACTCGGGCGAGTAATTCTTCCATGTGAAACGGTTTTGTTAAGTAGTCATCTGCACCGGCTTCTAAACCATCGACTTTTTCTTGCCACTTTGCTCGAGCGGTTAGTATAAGTATTGGAAATATCACTTTTTTCTTGCGAAGTTCTTGTATTAAATCAATGCCTGACAAGCCAGGCAGACCTACGTCGAAAATGGCAAGGTCATAGGGAATTTCGGCAGCGAGGTATAACGCTTCTTCACCCTCACCACAGTCATCAACAGCATAGCCAACTGTTGTCAGGCGATTCACTAATTGCTGTCTTAATGTGAGTTCATCTTCGACTACTAATATTCGCACCTGTTGTTCACCGTATTGTTTGATAGAACGCAGCTTAGTATATTATCTTTTTATAGGATAGATCAATTTTACGATAACAGGGATAACGAACGGTCGCTAGTTGGGGAGTGTTATATGATAAGGAATGGGCACCAATGAGGTGCCCAAATTTATGCAAGGTTAGATCAAGGTTGGATGGTAATAAAGGACTACTTGTTTAAAGAAAGGACAAAATCAACTAAGCTTTCAATGTCAGCATCGCTTACGCGGGGGGAGTAAGGAGGCATGGGAACACCTTTAGTTACTTCTGTCCAATTACCTTTACCGCCTGCTTTAACTTTTGCGATTAAAGCATCTTTAGCACTTGCATCATCTTTGTAACGCGCTGATACATCACTCCAGGCAGGGCCAACTACTTTTTTCTCTATGCTATGGCAAGCTAAACAACCACTTTTTTTCGCCAGCGCAAGACCTTCTTCTTGATTTGCATAGCTGTTGCTCGATAAGATGCTAGTTAGTATTAAAGCAGCGCCAGTCAAACTTACTATTTTCATCATAATTGGTTCCCTCTCTGAAATTAGATTGCAAATACTATTTGGTTTCACTTCCAATCAAAGTCTACAGTTAACCTGTTGTGGTTTAAGGTTATGTGTGATTGGATAGTTAGCAGGATATAAGGGATCAACTGAACGCGGGCTGAACGGGAAAAAGCAGAGTGTATGCTTGCCTGATAAGTGAGCTGAATTGGCGATTGAGTAGGGTTTTTGATCACAGTGTGCTTTAAAAAAGATCGATATGGATGTTTTTTAAGTAACAAGTCGTACTTGCTAAATATATAAGGTAATCGCATGAATCATTTATTATTCAGTCGCAACAATCAGGTGCCGAGTGCAGATGAAGCTCTGCCCGGACGCCAACAATCGATGCCTGTGTCTGATTCGCACTTTGTGACAGGGCATTCATTAACATCTCCTTTTCCTGTTGGGTTGCACCAGGCGATGTTTGGCTTGGGTTGTTTTTGGGGGGCTGAAAAAAAATTTTGGGAAACACGAGGGGTATTTGTGACGGCGGTAGGTTATGCCGCTGGATTGACACCCAATCCAAGCTATCAGGAAGTATGTTCCGGGATGACCGGGCATAATGAAGTTGTGCTAGTGGTTTTTGATCCTGAGTTGGTTGATTATTGGAATTTGTTAGCCATTTTTTGGGAAGCACATGATCCGACCCAAGGTATGCGTCAAGGCAATGATGCGGGCACTCAATATCGATCTGGGATTTATACTTATGATGATTTGCAAAATGATTTAGCGGTTAAGTCCAGGCAGGATTATCAGCATGCATTAACAGCGGCGGGTTATGGCGACGTTACCACAGAAATCATAATGGCCCCACACTTTTATTATGCAGAGTCTTATCACCAGCAATATTTAGCGAAGAACCCTGGTGGTTATTGTGGCTTAGGTGGGTTAAGCATAAAGCTTTCAGAGTAAGGCGTGCGCACGTGATAACTTCCTCATGCCTCATTCAATGGTTGGCCTTTTGCCAAGGTGGGTAAGTTGTTAGTAATACCCATGGCATGCTTGATTAATTGATTCTTAACCAAGGGGGTGGCGTTAGTGAGGGTGAGGCCAAGGTTACGAATCAAAGATAATGATTTGGTTGAGTTGCCAAATAAGCGTTTTAATCCATCGACGGTGGACATCATTATTAAGTTATCACCTTTGCGGGCTCTTTCGTATTTTCTTAATACGATTGATGAGCCAATATCCCATCTTTTTTGTCTGGCGTGGAAAAGGGTTTCAGTCAATTGAGCAACGTCTAATAATCCAAGGTTTGCTCCTTGGCCCGCCAGTGGATGAACGGTGTGTGCTGCATCGCCGATCAATGCTAAGCGGGATTTGGTATAATGATTGGCGTGTTGAAAACGCAAAGGGAAGGCGGCTCGCTGGGTAATTGTTTCGATATTGCCTAAAGGGCTATCCCCTAAGGCCTGTTGCATTGCCTGGATAAATTGTGTATCTGTTAACGCCAGTAATTGTTCTGCTTCTGAAGAGGTATTTGACCATACCACCGAGCAATAGCCGTCATTTAAGGGTAAAAATGCCAGCGGACCATGGGGTAAAAAGCGTTGCCAGGCAGTATGCTGGTGATGATGCTGGGTTGTCACGGTACAAACGATACCATGTTGCTGGTATTGCCAGCCGGTGCAATCAATGTTTTGTTGTTGGCGAACCCACGAGTGACTGCCATCTGCGCCAATCAGGAGTGGGGCTGTTAAGTGTTGTCCGTTGGTGAGTTTCAGTTCAGCAACATGTGAGTTGATACTCAGTGAATGACAGCGAACGGGTTTGAGGTAAGCGACGTTTTCAAGGGCGCTTAGACGCTCCAGTAGTCCGCCTAAAATAACTTTGTTTTCAATGATATAGCCAAGTTGAGCATGGCCGGTGCTGGCGCAGTCAAAGTGAATTTCTCCAAAGCCATCTTTGTCCCAAACGTGCATCTCGGAATAAGGTGATATTCGGCGGGCTTTAATCAACGGCCATGCCTTTAAGCTTTCGAAGATGTGCTGTGAGGCAATAGTAATGGCGCTAACACGATTATCGAAGCCGTCATAAGGCCAGTTAACTTGTGGTTCATTGGCATCAATTAACGCCGTTTTAAAACCAATGTCTCCCAAGGCGCAGGCCATGCTTGTGCCAATGATTCCGCCACCGACGATGATGACATCGTAATCGAATTGCGTGCTCATAATGGAACTCCAGGGGTGAATTTGGGCAGATTGCCCCCCATGCCCATAGCATAGGTTGTCAGCTTATGTTTCAGCGGTGGCAGGTTATTGATGGTGATCAAACCAAGTGAGCGTGCCACCATAAATGGCGGGAAGCGATTGGAAAAAAAACGGGCGAGACCATCGGTAAATGTGGTGACTTGCCGTTGATCGCGCTTTCTCCATTGGGCATATTTGTGTAAAACAGTTGTTTGCCCAATATCTTGCCCGGCTTGCTGGGCCTGTATTATAATTTGCGCGAGTGTCGCCACATCGCGAATGCCGAGATTAAAACCTTGGCCGGCAATGGGGTGTAAGGTATGGGCGGCATTGCCGATTAACGCGAGACGGTGTCGATAATGCTGGTTTGCCTGAGTGAGTATTAATGGATAACTAACACGCTTACCCGTGCGAATAAATTGGCCAAGACGGTAACCAAATCGTTGTTGTAAATGTGCTAAAAAATCAGCATCATTTAATGAGCAAATCGCTTGGCTATTTTCATGGTGGCAAGTTAATACCAATGAGCATCGATTATCACTCATCGGCAATAGGGCGATCGGGCCTTGTTCAGTAAAGCGTTCATAGGCGATATTGTGATGCGCTTGATTTGGGGTGACGGTACTGATAATGGCCGTTTGTTGATAGTCTGATTGATGTACCGAAATGCCGGCTTTTTCGCGGGCAATTGAACGACCGCCGTCAGCTGCAATAATGAGTTTTGCGGTGAGTTCTTGTTGATGGCCATTATGTGAAATGCTGAGTTTTGCATGATCGTTTGAAATGTCGATGTCTTGCAAGGTGGCTGGGCAGATTAAATGAAGGTTGTCATATTGATCGATTGCTTGCTTTAGGGCTTGCCCAATGACACGATTTTCTACGACATAACCTAAGGCTGGAACCTGTTCTGTGCTGCAGTCCAAGCGGGTGGTACCAAAATTACCTCGGTCCGAAACATGGATTTTTTTGATGGCTGTACTATGGGATGATATTGCTTGCCACAAACCTAAACGTTGGAATATTTGACGACTGCCATACGCTAAGGCAATACTTCTTGCATCATAACTGGGTTGGTTATCTGAACGAAACGGGATGGCTTCTATGATACCAACGGTTAAGGGTTGGTTGGCCAATGCACAGGCCATACTGGCACCGACCATGCCGCCGCCGACTATCAGTACGTCATAATCGTGGTCATTATTCATTTTGTTGCCATTAGCCTTTCGATTTCCTCTGTAGTTTTCGGTGCGTCACAGCTCAGTACTTCGTGACCTTGCGGGGTGACTAGCACGTCATCTTCAATCCGAATACCGATATTCCACCATTTTATATTCACGCCCTTGCTTCCGGCGGGAATATAAATACCGGGTTCGATAGTGAGTACCATGCCTGGCACCAGGCGGCGCCATTTTCCGTTGATTTTATACTCTCCCACATCGTGTACATCCATGCCCAACCAGTGGCCAGTGCGATGCATATAAAATTTACGGTAAGTTTCGTTCTCAATGAGTTCTTTGATGTTACCTTTTAATAGACCAAGTTCAAGCAGTCCTTGAGTGAGCTTTTTGACGGCGGCTTGATGAGGAGCATTCCATGTTTGTCCGGGTTTGACTTGATTGATGGCAGCTAGCTGTGCTTGCAAGACAATATCATAGATTGCTTTTTGAGGCGCCGAAAATTTTCCGTTAATGGGAAAAGTGCGGGTAATATCGGAGGCATAGTAATTGAGCTCTGCACCTGCATCGATTAATAACAATTCTCCATCGTTTAATCTCGTATTGTTGCTTGTGTAATGTAACGTACAGGCATTTTGGCCGCCACCCACAATGGAATTATAGGCGGGCACACAATTATTTTTGCGAAAAGTGTGCAAAATCTCAGCTTCAATTTCGTATTCGTACATATCTGCCTGACAAGCTTGCATGGCTCGGCGGTGCGCTTGTGATGAAATTTTCGCCGCATGACGCATGGTTTTTATTTCACTGGGACTTTTGTAAAGTCGCATTTCATGAATAATTTTATCGAGAGTGATGATTTCGTTGGGAGCGGTAATGCCTGCCCGACTTTTTTGTTTGACTTCATTGAGCCATTGGATCAGCTGGAAATCAAGTGCTTCATGATTACCGAGAGAATAAAAAATTTTATCTTGATTTTCTAGTAGCAAAGGCAGTATCTCATCAATATCGGAATAGGCATAAGCTTCGGTTGCCCCGTATTGTGCGACTGCATTTTCTAGACCGACTCTTGCGCCCGTCCAAATTTCCATTTTTGGGTCTTTTTCGCGACAAAATAAAATAAATTTCGTTGATTTTCCCTCTGACATAATTATCGCGAGGGCTTCTGGTTCATGAAATCCTGTTAAATAGTAGAAATCACTGTCTGCTCGAAACGGGTAGTCACTGTCACGGTTTCGCATCACTTCAGGGGCGGTGGGTAGGATGGCGACGCTTTTTTTACCTAGGTGTTGTGTAAGCAATTTGCGACGTTTGGCAAACTCTGATAATTTAAATGTCATGGCGTCATTACTCGGTTATCGTGATTGTGAGATGGCTTTTGGGTGCTCAAGTGCATCGCTGGGAATTGTGTGGATGTTGTCAGGCACATGGTGATGCGGATGTTAAAACATGAGGGTGACAACGATTCCCTGTGGTTATTACGCGATCGACACGACCTGATTTCACGGACATGGGAAGGAGGCAAACAATTCTATTTTCTGTTGCAGCTGAGCAGAAACCATGTTCTCAATGTAGCAAGTTATTGTCGTCAGCGTTGGTAGTGGCACTTAGCTCGTCATATACAATAAAAACACCGATTCGTAAATATTCAACAATATCCGAATACGCTTGTTCATTGGTTTCGTCATCTTCATTCAGGTCATATCCTGCCTTGGATATTTCCAGAATATCTTCGCATATATCACGGGCATCTGTTGGCAGTTTAGTTAAGTCAGAGGTGCCAGCCATATTCATACCAAATAAAAAACCTTGGCACCAGTGAGTTAAGCGTTCAATTCGATGGTCCAGCAGCTCTTCGTCATTAGGCAATAACAAACTTAGGTTGTAATCATTGTCAATAATTTCTTTAACGGTACGATCATGCAGGTCCATAAGGATCTGTTGGGTGGTTTGGATGTTAACGTCTCTGGGATCGTGGTCGCCTAGCACATAAGTTAGCCAGGTATTGATGTCACGTTTACCGGTCGTGCAAAAAAAACCACATAGAGTGCCCTGTACTTCAGCGGCATCTGCTGTTGCATTGGCTTGTTGAAGTGCGACGTTAACTTGGTCAAATGAAAAGGTGCTCGTTTGTTTTCTAGACATGTTTAAAATTTCTCAATGCGCGCTTCATAGGGGAGCAATATTAAACGATATAGCTGATTTTGTATTTGTATATGTGAAAATCGTGCTCGGTCGAGTTTGATGGTTTGGCCGTCTTGTGAATATCCGGATAAGCCAAACGATCGTTTTTTAATGAGGTCATTTAAAAGCTCTTGTAATGTGTCTTGGCTTAGTGTACCGGTGGCGTCAATGATTTTACATGACTTGCCGTTATGGGTTGTTCCTGCCATTATATTTGTTTGGTTATTATTTTTTAAATTCATTTGGTTAGCACTATTTCTTCGCTGGCTGATCATATCATTTTAGGCAATGCTTATAGAGAATAATATAGCAAGATTAGGCTGAATGGTGGTATTGGGTTGTTTTGCGATTAAATATTAATCGATTGAGGGGAAGGTATTTCAGTTCACAGCGATTGAGTTGCTTGACAGGGAGGGAGAATTGAGCAAACTTTAGTTAAATGGACAGCATTTTTGGAAGTTTGTTTGCGAGGGGATTTGCTTTGATGATTTACCAATATCTATTTTGATGAGATAATCTAGGTCCGTGCATTACGTCAGCGAAAAATAGCGTGTTAATACTGTGAAAAATTCAAATGAATTGTATGACAGTGCAAGTATCAGAGAACTCGAAGATGGCATTGAAGATTTAATTCGGTTATGTAATCGACTACGCGAAGAAAACAATGCTTTAAAAACTAAACAATCGATCTTGCTTGCTGAGCGTTCTGAACTTATTGGTCAGAATGGCACAGCGCGGGGTCGAGTGGGGTCTATTATTACTCGCCTAAAAGATATGGAACATGAAACACATGAGAGTTGAGCCTATAGCGGTTACTATTCAAATTCTTGGTAAAGATTATCGAATTGCGTGTCCGGAAGGAGAGCGCGACGGTTTATTGGCATCTGCTAAGTATCTTGAGAATACGATGCGTGATATTCGTTCCGGTGGTAAAGTCGTAGGCAGTGAACGAATCGCTGTGATGGCAGCGTTAAATATTGCGCATGAGCTATTGCTTAAAGAGCATGAAGTGCAGAACAAAGGCAATGCGCTTAAGTTGCGATTGCAAGGTTTGCAAGAACGTATCGAAGGTGCTTTGGATGGGGCTGGCGCAGAGGATGTGGCAGAGACGAGCCAGTTACATGTTTAGCAGATAATCAGCGCGTAGGAGTTTGCTAACTATTTTGAATAAATATCGACCGCGTTGGTGAGTGCCCGTATTTTAGTGCTGCTACAGATACGTTGTGTTTCAGGTGATTATTCAGGGTTGTATTGTTCGTCGATTTAGGTGAGAATCTGACGAAGGATATCGATTTAGTGTGTTAAAATATATTTTTATATAAAAATCATAAATTTCATGAGCTTGCCTCATATTGTGATTTAATGATCGGCGTGATGATATTGTATGTTTTTGATTTGGTGTCTTCTGCTGTGTTGGTAAGCTTTCGGGTAAATTCTTGAGCCGATAAGATATATTTCCGGGGGCGACAACGTTGATGTCGTGTGCATGTCCGCTTGGTCGGAAAGCCTAACATATCAACTGACGTTCCCACTTGAACTTTAGGGTTCAGGGACAAAGAAAGCTACCGCACGAGTGGAAGATACCTTCCCTTCTCTCGCCAATGATGTCAACGTGGCGATGACCTCTTAAAGTAATGAAGCACGATGCTTTTTACTGTTCGTTATATTTCTTGGTTTTTGTTGTGTGAAATGGCTGGCGTGAATGCTGGATTCTCGGCTTGCTCATTGACGTAGTAAATCGCTTCGTATGTGAAAAAAGCAGAGGGATACGTGAAGAAAAGCGCTGTTGATATTCAAAAAAATAAAATAGTATTAAGAAAACAGATTCGGCAAAAGCGTCAGAATTTGTCAAAAGCCGAGCGAAAGTATCGTGCTCAGCAGCTCGCATCCCATGTTATTCGAATGTCTTGGTATAAACATGCCAAAAAAATTGCTTTTTATTTAGCGAATGATGGAGAAATGGATCTTAGGCCACTAATAGATCATGCGTTGGCGGTTGGTAAGCAGTGTTTTTTGCCGGTGATTCATGAGCCGTTTGCTAATCGTTTATTATTTGCCCCGTATCAAAAAAATAGGCGTATGTCAGCCAATCGATTTGGAATTCTTGAGCCTCGCTATTTACATCGAGAAGTACAAAACCCTAAATCTCTTGATATTGTTTTTATGCCGTTGGTTGCATTTGATGCGATTGGTCATCGCTTGGGCATGGGCGGTGGATTTTATGATAGAACATTCGCGTATTTAAGGTACCGGACAAGTTGGTTATGCCCGAAATTAATGGGCGCGGCTTATGATTTTCAGCAGCTTGATAGGCTTTGTCATGCTGACTGGGATGTGCCAATGTGTGGTGTGGTAACGGAGTCAGGCTATACTGTATTTTAATCTACACTTCTTACTAAAGTATGTGATAACTGAGTAGTTGTTTGATTTCATATGATTTTTCTAAATGAATGCCATGTGGGCAGTACTGCTGAACTAAGAAAAAATTATATGGGATCAATGATCACGTGAGATCGCATGACTTGGGTACGAAATGTAGGTGTTAAGGGGGTGTGAATTAGCGCATGTCACGGGATGGAGAGGCAATGCAATATTGGTTAATGAAATCTGAGCCAAACGTTTTTGGCATTGATGATTTAAGACAGGCTCCGAAAAAAACTGAACACTGGGATGGCGTGCGTAATTATCAGGCACGTAACATGATGCGTGATAATATGAAAAAAGGTGATCGTGTTTTATTTTACCACTCGAACTGTGATTTGCCTGGCGTGGTGGGATTGGCGGAAGTGGTTAAAGAGGCGTATCCAGATTTTACCGCTTGGGATGTCAACAGTAAATATTATGATGTGAAAAGTTCACCGGAAAATCCTCGTTGGGTTATGGTGGATATTCGTTTTAAGACAAAGTTTAAGCGAACAGTGAGTTTGGCGGAAATGCGCGAGCAGTCGGGTCTGCAGGATATGCCTTTAGTACGTAAAGGTAATCGGTTATCCATTATGCCTGTGACCAAAAAACAATGGGAGATTATTTTGGCGATGGAGTGACGTAAGAAAGGGGAGTTGGTATGAAGTTGAGCGAACTATTAGTGTTTTTAGATCAAAAAACAGCGGGTCATTTTATTTGTGATGATGCGATTGCAACGTTTCACCGAGTGAAACAGCATGACTACCCCCATCCCATTGAGGGCGAGATCATTCAAGCGATAATGAGTTATCAAAATTGTCATGCGGTTGATTGTGAGCTGCTCAGGGAGCAAGCGATTAAAGCGCTGAGCCCATTGCGTTTGAAGTATATGGCGGATGATGCGCCAGTGGCGGCTTTTCGGATGATTGAAGGCACGATTATCGCCATTGATACGGCTTATAATGAACAGGCATTGATGAACAAAGTGAGAAGGGGTTGATATGTCAATTTGGACTGCAGTAGAGAGTAGTATTGCTGAGGCGATTGGTGAACCGTTTGAAATGGTAACTAAACAACCGGTGGCGGGTGGCGGTATTACTGAAGCCTATGTCATTTCCGGCAATCAGCATCGATATTTTGTGAAGCTGGCTCCGGCGCAAAAATTCGATATGTTTGAGGCAGAAAGTGCGGGGCTTGACGAGTTGATTCGTGCTGCGGCAATACGCATACCTAAGCCGCTACTTGTGGACCAAGCTGAGTCTGAAGCATTTATTGTCATGGAATATATTGCTTTTGTTTCGACTCGGAAAGCATCCGCTGGACTATTGGGTGAGCAATTAGCTAGATTACATCAGACGCGACAAGATCAATTTGGCTGGTGCCGTGATAACGCGATTGGTTCTACACCTCAGATAAATACCTTATCGAAGGATTGGGTGTCTTTTTGGTGTGAGCACCGACTCGCTTATCAATTGGCGTTGGCTAAGCACAATGGACATGATGGCCATTTGCAAGAGTTAGGCGGACAATTATCGGGTAATGTCAAATCATTTTTCACTAGCTATCGACCCGAGCCTGTATTGTTACACGGAGATTTATGGTCTGGTAATTACGCTTTTGATGAAAATGGCGCGCCAGTGATCTTTGATCCGGCGGTTTATTTTGGTGATCGCGAAGCAGACATTGCTATGACTGAATTATTTGGTGGTTTTTCAGCAGATTTCTACGCGGCTTATCAAGCTGCGTATCCGCTGGATGAGGGGTATTCGGTGCGGAAAACATTATATAATTTGTATCATATATTAAATCATCTTAATTTGTTCGGCCAAAGTTATTATGCGCAAGCGACGGAAATGATGGAGCGTTTGTTGGCTGAAGTGCGTTAATTTTTGTCGATATTGGGTGCCGGTGTGATAATCAGGATATCCTGACCTGATTCACCGGCGCTCCCCTTAAATGTCCTTTATTGTTATGGTAAATCACGTGTCGGATTATCGAATGTCCTGGTTGAGTGGCAATCCAAGCAGGCGCTTGTGATACCTGCTGCGCGATGGTCGCCAGGTACCCCATGACAAAATTCACAACTGCCGAGTACTTCATTGTGATTGACTTCTCCAGCAATTAGCCATGAGGTTGTGTTATGGCAGGCTTGGCAAAGATCAGTGGATAATATGTGGCTTGCTGTTTTCGTATGACAGGCTGTGCAGCTGCCAACCACTTGTGAGTGGTCGACCCTTATGGCAGGTATCCAGCCAGTTGTACTATGGCATATATCACAACTGTCAGTCGAAGCGATATGTGCGGCGGGTCGACTGTGGCAATCAAAACAATTACCAATCACTTCATTATGGTCCACCGTTGTAATTGTTAACCAACCCGTGGACTGATGACAAGCATCGCATTCATCACTGGTGAGTGGATGAGGGGTTGGTTTGCTATGGCAAATAGCACAAGTTCCCATGACCTGGGTATGATCGACCGCTAATATGTCGTTCCACGAGGTCAAGTTATGGCAGGACTCGCACAACTCAGTACTCGCAATATGAGTGTTGGGCTTGCCTGTTGCCGTAATCGCATCATGGCATTGAAAACAACTGCCTAATACTTGTGAATGATCTACTTGGGTAATTAATGACCAGGTGATGTGACCACTGTGACAAGCATCGCAAACGTTGGAGCTATTAATGTGAGTGGTAGGTTTGCCTGTGGTTGTCACTCCATCGTGGCAATCAATACAAGGGCCGACGACGTGAGTGTGATCGACTTGCGCTAGAATAAGCCATCGTGAAGTGGCGTGGCAGGCTTCGCAGATGTCCGAGCTTTGAATGTGATTGGTGGGTTTTCCGGTGGCAGCAATGCCATTATGACAGGTAAAGCAATCGCTGCTGATTGTGTTGTGGTCCATGCCTGTGGCGGGTAGCCAGGCGATTGTTGAATGACAAAGCAGGCATTCACCCGATGTGCTGATGTGTGTTGCAGGTTTGCCTGTGGCGGTAACGCCGTCATGGCAAGCCGTACAACTCCCAAGCACTTCATTATGGTCGACGATCGAGATAGTTAACCATTCTGCGCTGGTATGACACGCGTCGCAAGCATTACTGGAATCAATGTGGTTTGCTGGTTTACCTGTGGCTATAGAGCCATCGTGACAGTTTCCGCAATCCCCAATAATTTCATTATGATCAACAACGATGACCGGTACCCAGCCAGCGCTGGTGTGGCAAGATTCGCAACTGTCTGTACTATTAATATGAGTATTGCTTGTGCCGGTGGCGACAGTATTGTTGTGGCATTGAATGCAATTGGCTGAGATAGTGGTGTGGTCAACGTTAGTTGCTGGCAGCCAAAACGTCGTTGAATGGCAAAACGAGCATTCATCGGAGGCTGGCATGTGATCAACAGGTTTGCCAATGGCCGTGATGTCGTTATGGCAAGTGCTACACGTGCCTAAAATTTCGTTATGATCCATGCTGGATGTAGGTACCCAGGCGGTTGTTTGGTGGCATGTTTGGCAATTATCCGAAGAATTTATATGATTTGTGGTTTTGCCTGCGGTGATAATGTCATTGTGACAGTCATTGCACACGGCCCTGACTTCGTTATGATCGACAATCGTGACAGGTGACCAGCTGCTTGTATTATGGCAGGCTTCACACTTTGACGTGCTCATTACGTGACTGTCTGATTGCTGGGCAGCCGTTGACCCATTATGACAATGCCAACATTCAACGGTTATTTGACTGTGATCTACCACTGGGGCTAATGGTCGCCAATGCTCGGTTGTATGGCAGGCATTGCATTCAGAAATTGTTGTAATGTGAAAAGTCGGTTCGCTAGGGCCGAGCGCACCGTTGTGGCATTCACGGCAGGTATTGCTCAATTGGCTATGGTTCATGGTAATGCCTGCCAAAAAGGATTTGGTGATGTGGCATTCTCCACAGGCATCTGAGGTTAGTATATGGTTGCTTGGTTTACCGGTTGCTAGCACATTGTTGTGACAATCCAAGCATGGGTCGCTAATTTGAGCATGGTCAACTTGTTGCAGCGGGCGCCAGGCAAATGATGAATGACAGGCGCCACATACCATTTTGACGTGGATATGGGATTCGGGTTGGCCAGTGGCAATGCTGCCATTATGGCAGTCTACACAAATTCCAGTAACCTGATTGTGGTCAACGGTTCTTATGGGTAGCCAACTAATTGAAGCATGGCACTTTTCACAAAAATTGGTGCTTTGGATATGGTTGGCTGGTTTGCCTGTGGCGGAGCTTCCATGACAGTTTGAGCAATTGTCGACAATGGTCGAATGATCAGGATTAAGAATTGCCCTAGGATTTAATGTGAAGTCTTGCTGGGGTATTTCCGTAACACTTGCCAAGTGCTGTGGTTGCTTGCCCGGTTTTTCAAAGTTGCTGCAGTTGTCGCAAGTTGGGTTTGTCGTCTGGTGTTGGAAAGCCGTTGGTGCGCTAATGCATGGCGAGTGTAAAAGTAATGTTATCAAAAACAAGATGACGTTTAGTGTGAAATTTAGCCGTTTGCTCATGCAGCTGTAGCTGTGCACAAGGACTTGCCGATGGCTATGCCTGGCTTTGTTTACTTTGTTTGAGGCCATTTCCATATGCTTTTATGCTAGTTAAACTACGGTTTGGTGTGTTTGAGGTTGGCTGTGGGGTTTGGAATGTGTCAGATGCAAAAACAGCGAAAATACATAACTGCAGTTAGTTGCAAGAAGTTACTTACCATTTGATTTTTTGGTTATTATTTTTGTAATGCAAATATGTTAGCTGGCGTCATGTAAAGTACAACTAAACTGGTTTGATGATTCTCGTACGCTCAGCTGTGAAGTTTCGGTAAATAATTCTTTATACCTGTTTCGTTCACGGCGACATTTTTAACCGAATAGCCTCCTCAGTGTATTGGTTTTTTAATGCTTGAGCTGCAAGATTAAGATATTTAACCTTGCATTGGATAAATATCTACAACTGCTGACACTAAATGATTCAGGTTAATGAGGAGAGCAAAAGGCTAGGCGATATTTCAATACCGCTGAGGCTTACTCCTATTGGAGCAGCATTTCAATTGTTTATCATTTTGCTTGTGTTGTCGCCATTTTGAATTGATTCTCCCCATTCCTTATTTTTTGATTTTTATAGTGTGTTGCTAATTTAGCAGGTTCCAGACTGTTGTGGAAGTACTTTTTATTTTGACTGTAAGTGCGTTAAGCCATTGAGGCAACAATAATGGAAAGGTTGGATATAAAGGTATTTATCAGCGAAGTCCTAGGGGCTTAGGATGAGTCCGTATGCTTAATTTATGTACGTTATTTGCTGGCTGGTTAGGTGAGTATGTGTAGCGGTGTTTGCCCAATATATTCTATAATAGTCTAGAATATGATTTAAGCTATCTTATACTATGCGATAGGGCGTTACTGAAATAACATTTTGTTAGTTTAAAGTAGCCACCTAAATTATTCACGGGGTATAGGTGACTGATTTTTATTTATTCGATTGGCATTCAAATTTTTCCAGGAGGATTATAATGGCTACAACTCAGCAGTCCACACCGCGGACTTCAGCGTCTAAACAACAAACAAAGGCATCTAAATCAGCGACAAGCAAAACACCAAAAAAGACAGCGACTAAGTCTCAGCCAGCGGCTAAAAAAACAGCGCCTGCAAGTCCTCGTTCATCCAACAAAGAGAAACCAACGGAGAAAAAAACGAGTGATGTAAGCAGTTCTTCCAATGAAACCGAAAACACAAAACCGGCTAACACCATTTCTGCCGAGGTTCGTTCGCATATGATTGCAGAAGCGGCCTATTACCGGGCTGCTAAGCGGGGTTTTGATGGCAGTAATGAGAAGGAAGATTGGCTTGTTGCTGAGGCAGAAATTGATGCAATTATCAATGAAGGTAAGTTAGCGGCGTTGAATTAATGAAAGCGTGAAAAAAAACTCATTGTTTTGGTTGATATAAATAGGCTGTATTTAGAAGTTGATCGTGCCGCTGTGTGCTTGATAGTTCTGATGTTCTTGACACAAACGACACGCTCAACTCTCTTATTAGAAAATAGTTTAATGGGTTAACTACTACTGCTACCAAATGAGATACCGCGTTCTGGCGCACTGCAGCCAGTACTGCTTAAGCCACTTGACCCTGATCCATAAGAGCCGTTGTCGAAATTTGATTGACATTGGGTGTGATGGTAGCCCCCAGAACCACTTGGTCCTTTGTGGCTCGAGCAATAGGTAATGCCGCTACTACCATCATAAAAACCTTGGCTGTAATCTGATTTGCATGTCGTATAACCATAGCCAGATGAGCCGCTTGATCCTTTATGGGTGTTGCAGTAGGTACTGCCACTACTACTACTACCGCGGTGGTAAGTATTGGGAGTACAAGTGTTGATGTCATCCGGCACTAAAACGGAAGTCGGGGGGGTGTAAGTGGCTTTGGCTTGAATATTTGGATCAAAATCGGAAGCGATGGTTTTTAATACAATTTGTGTGTCGCTATTTGCTGTGCTTCCCAAGCTGTCCCAGATGACGTGTACTTTTATTTCGGCCTGTCCCTCATCGGTGTCATCATCTAAAACGTCCCAAGATACTTGATATTCTGTGTTGGTGCCTTGTTTTTTTTCTGGTTCTCCAGATGTTGGTACTTGATAACTGGGAGTGTCACCAATGGCATAGGCGAAACGTAAACTTTCCAATTTTGCTTCAGCGATGTTGATGGCTTCACTTTGTTGTTTTGCTAACAAGCTTTCATGTGCCATTTTGGTTTGGAATTTTGCCACGCCAATTAGGCCTACTCCGAGGATTAACATGGAGGCAAGGACTTCGACCAAGGAAAAGCCATGGTGCTTGCGCTGGAATGTAATGCATTGTTTCATATTTATTACCTTAAAAGCCGTTGTTGTTAGTTGACCTAAAGCTTAGGAGTTTTCGAAATTGCGCCAACTGCCAGGCACTGGCAAATAGACGCCCGAGTTGGCTTTTAAGTAGTCAATAATGGTTTGGTTATATTTAAGCTCTAAGAATTCAGCGGTGGTTGTGGTGCCTGTTAAAATGGTTTGACCTTCTACAATAACGCTGCCTTTGATTTTTCCTTTGGCGTTGCCATTGTTATTGAGCCAGTCTCCCATGAGATAAACCAACCCATTAACCTGGGCATTTATATTTGACATTTTAAAATCACCCGTGACAATCAGGACCACTGGGGCGATTGCGGTGACGGTGCCTGCCGCATCTTGGGTATATATCCCTGTGTTTTTAGCATATGACATTTCCACATCACCTTCGACCCAAACGAGGCCAGTTAATCCTTCAATATCACTGTTAGTGCATCCTGAAGTAGTGCAGTCCACAACAGTGCTGACTTTTTTGATATTTTCTTTGGTATTGGTAAAAAAAGTTTCAAAATAAGCATTACCATTTTTAGTCGAGCCATCCGCATTTAAGGTCAGTTCAGTTGAGAGAGTGACGATCCTTTCTTTTTGAATGGTTGTGCTTGTCTGTGAAGGGCTTCTCGGGCAGTGCACGTCATCTGATTTACTTAGCGTTCCTCCAGTCCAAATCAGAGTATCGTTGGCCCCATTTTTATTATCAATGTTAATATTGTTGGTGAGCGTTATGTTGGCGAATGAGGTGAGTGTGACAGCAGGTACTGTGCTACGCAGAAATGGTGAAAATTCAAATTTCTGAGAAACTTTACTAGTGGAGCTATCGTCCAGGGAGTGGCCGGTGACAGAGACTAGTAGTTTATCAGGGTTTCCGGAAGTTAGGGTTTGATAAGCGATATCATAGGTTCCTACCTCAGATAATGCCATATTATCCAGTATGCCGCTGTCAGTGGTAACGTTGCTTCGCTTAATGGCGACGATCGTTTTATTGAGTCCTGCATCGCTTGCCATAGCAGCTTGTTTGGCGCGATAAAAATTGTTGGTGACACGCTGTTCCAATACGCCGACTTGGGCACCATAGAGGGTAATTAAGGTGGTGCTAAAAAGTAACACGCCCGCCATAATCAGTGTTGAGCCACCTGTTTGATTTGTGTGTATTGATAATGGATGATTGTCCACAATGGATTACCTCTTACCAAGAGCGATGTTAATTTGATACCGTGTTGACCACTGCATTGCGCCGTCCGCGAAAGACAGTTTCATCTCGGAGTTTTATTTAGCATATCTGCATAGCTCGATATTAATAGTGGTACTATTGATGATCGAGTTATCTGTGCTTGGTTGTTTATTATCACTAGTACCGCATCCTCTAATTTCAGGGTTTTATTGATGGCAACTGAGCAGCCTGGACGCCGCGTAGCGTAATCCAGGCTATATATTTCGTAACGTTGTGTTTGGGTAACTTTGCTTGGCCGAAGGCGCTGGTCGTTAGCTACTACTGCCGTCAAAAGAAGCCGCGTTGCGTATAGGGGGTGTGCACCCGTCATCACCACTATCGCTGCTGTCGCCACTGCCGGTGCTGTCACCACTGCCGGTGCTGTCACCACTGCCGGTGCTGTCACCACTGCCGGTGCTGTCACCACTGCCGGTGCTGTCACCACTGCCGGTGCTGTCACCACTGCCGGTGCTGTCACCACTGCCGGTGCTGTCACCACTGCCGGTGCTGTCGCCACTGCCGGTGCTGTCACCACTGTCACCGTCACATTCGTCAATATCCTCGGGTACTAAAACGGAAGGGGGAGCAGTGTAATTAGCTTTTGCCTGAATATTGGGGTCAAAATCTGAAGCGATAGTTTTTAACAAAACTTCTGTATTTCCCTTTCCCTTGTTGCCCAGCCCAATCCATGTTACCTTTACTTCTAACTCGGCTTGTCCTTTGTTGTTATCATCATCCATGATATCCCAAGTAATGAAATATTCCGTATTGGTGCCTTGTTTTCTCTCGGGTTCGGCATAGGGTGAGAGTTGATAGTTAGCAGTATCGCCAATGGCGTAGGCGAAACGTAAGCTTTCCAGTTTCGCTTCAGCAATATTAATGGCTTCACTTTGCTGTTTCGCCAATAAGCTTTCATGGGTCATTTTAGTCTGGAATTTTGCCACACCAATTAGGCCGACTCCTAGGACTAACATGGCGGCAAGCACTTCGACCAAGGAAAAGCCAAATTCACGATGGGATTTCACATGTTGTTTCATATTAATAACCTTGAGTTCGTTATTGTTAGTTGAGGCGAAGTTTATAAACTCTCAAAATTACGCCAACTGCCGGGCACAGGTAGATAGATGCCGCTATTGGCCATCAAGTGGTCAATAATGGTTTGGTTATATTTTAGATCTAGAAATTCGTCGGCATCGGTCGTGCCTTGTAACACAGTATCGCCTTCAACAATCACGCTGCCTTTAATTTTTCCTTTAGCGTTGCCATTGTTGTGACGCCAGTCGCCCATGACATAGACCAGTCCGTTGATGCTTGCATCTTTATGCGATATTTTGAAATCACCGGTGACAACTAAAATGACCGGGTCGATTTCGGTGACGATATCTGCTGCGTTTTTTTTGTATTTGCCTGTTTCTTCGCCATATGACATGTCCAAATCACCGTTAACCCAGATGAGGCCAGTTAACCCAGTAAGGTCATCGTTGGTACATGCGCTGGTAGTGCAATCAATGGTTGTGCTGACTTTTTTGATGTTTTCTTTGGTATTGCTAAAAAAAGTTTCGAAGTAAGCATTGTTACTTTTTGCTGTTCCATCAGCATTTAAGGACAGTTTGCTTGACTCTGTTACGATGCGCTTCTTTTTGTTGCTTGAGTTCGTTTGGGATGGGCTTTTGGGGGCGTTGACACTACTTGATTTATCCAGTGTTCCTCCTGCCCAAATAACTGTGTCGCTTTCTGTGTCTTTGTTGTCAATGTTAATATTGTTTGTCAGCGTGACATTGTCCATGGATATTAATGTAACTGGGGGAAGGGTATTTCGTATAAATGGAGAGAATTCAAATTGCTGAGAAATTTTAGTGCTTGCACTCTCATCGAGTGAGTGACCCGTAGTGGTGACCAGCAACTTATTGGGATTGCCGGCGATAATGGTTTGATATGAGATATCGTAAGTACCTACATCGCTTAATGTTAGGGTGTCAAGTGTCCCGCTGTCGCTGGTAATGTTAGCTTTGCTGATTGCCGTGATGACTTTATTGAGTCCCGCATCGCTGGCCATGGCAGCTTGTTTAGCGCGATAAAAATTGTTGGTGATGCGTTGCTCTAATACTCCAACTTGGGCTCCATAGAGTGTGATCAACGTGGTACTGAAAAGTAAGACGCCGGCCATGAGTAATGTCGCGCCACCTGCTTGATGAGAGTATATTTTCAATCGATGATTATTCACTATATGTTACCTCTTGCTAAGACCCATAAAAATATTTTTAGTTGGGTACAGTGGATACCACTTCATTACGTAACATGGTGCTATCTGCAAGGGTCATTGTAATATGAGAGTTTTGCTTTGACTGTGCTTGGAGCTGGATATTGATGGTTGTAATGTTAATGATTGAATCGCCTGAGGTTGGTGCTTTGTTATCCCCGGTATAGGCGCCCACTTCATCTTGATTGCAGGGGGTATAAGGCTCGGTGCTCATATTGGTGCAATCCACTATTTTTGAAAAGCTAAGATCGGTAATAGTGACGGTATCGGGGTCAGTGATGGTTTGCCAAATGTCTGCTGTGTTGTCGGGGTTATCACAGGCGTTGGCGTTGGTGCGCATTTGCACGGCACCGTTATTTAAGCGGAATCCGAACATATCACCGGGCTGATCGAGGACGCTATCGTTATTTGCGTCATAGGTATATGATATGCAACTTTTGGTGTCGTTGATAACAATATCACCAAAAGGGTTGTCACCATTCATGGCCGCATTTCCCCAGTAACCAGAGCGTTGTATATCATTTTTCATAATGTCTAATATCGAGCGAATTTCTTGGGATACGCGAGACAACATTAGTGAGTGGGTATTACCATTAATGGTGGTCGCATAAACTTTTAAGACGCCAGTCATGATCACAACGCCAATCACGAGACTGATCATCAACTCGACTAGGCTAAATCCTTTGTGATGTGTTATCCAAATAGAAGCTGGTTTATTTTTCAAAATAAAAACTCCTCATGTTAAGAGAAAAAGAATTTAGGTTATATTTAGTGCTTGATTGCATCTATTATGATTGATTGAGTTGTTGTTCTTGGCTGAAAAATCAGTTCGCAGAGTTTTCGTTATACTCTCACTGCATTTAGTTAGCCGAGCATATTTAACTGCTGCTGCTACCAAAAGAGACGCCTCTTACATTATCACCGCAGCCTGTGCTGGATAAGCCGCTAGAGCCAGAGCCGTTATAGCCTTGTCGGATTGAGGTTTTGCACGCTACATAAGAGTCCCCATTCATCATGCTAATGCTCTTGGTGGTGCAAAAGGAATGGCCACCACTACCGGTAGACGGATTGGTTGAGTAGTAAACATCTTTCTCTACGCGGACTGTGTTAGGTATGCATTCTCCGGCACCCGTTGGTACGATGACCGCCGGTGGGTCAGTTTGTGCGAGGGCGGGTAAGTTAGGATCAAAATCGGAAGCGATGGCACTTAGCATAACTTGTGTCTCTGGGGTTTGCTGATTGTCAGGGCCAAGCCAGTTGACGGTGACTGCTATTTCTGCTTGGCCACTGGCGGTAGCACTTTCTGTAATAGTCCAATTAAGCGAATAATCTGTATTATTTCCCGTTTTAACTTCTGGGTTAGTTGGTGGGGTGTAACTTGTTGCATCGCCGATGGCATAGGCAAATCGTAGGCTTTCTAGTTTTGCTTCAGCAATATTTACCGCTTGGCTTTGTTGCTTCGCTAAGGTGCCCTCTTGCATGACTTTCGCCTGAAACTTAGCGACTCCGATTAGCCCGATGCCTAATATCAACATGCCAGCTAAAACTTCGACCAACGAAAATCCATGCGATTGACGAGAGTGTATTATGTTGCTCATATAGATACCTTAATGTGAGAAAGTGTGAATTAATAAACTTAAGATTGTGGGATATCGAAATCTCGCCAAGTGCCAGCCACCGGTAAGTAAGAGCCGACTTGGGTTTTTAAATGGTTCATGATTTCTTCATGATATTTCAGTTCGAAATCTGGAGCTGTACCGGTCGAGCCCGCTAAGTTTGTCACACCTTCCACAATGACGCTGCCTCTGACTTTTCCTTTAGCTTTGCTTACATTATTGGTCCAGGACCCCATGACATAGACCAGGCCATGCACTAATGAACTATTATGTGACATTTTAAAATCGCCATTGACAATTAGCATGATGGGATTCATGGTCGTAGTGGTAGGAGGACTTGTTGTATAGTCTTTGGTATATTTTCCTACGGACTTGCCAGCATTGAGATTGAGATTGCCATCAATCCACACTAAGCCACTGAGAGTCTCAATATTCGTATCAGTACAACCTAGGCTACAATCGATGACTTGACTAAATTTTCTGATATTTTGTTTGGTGTTAGCAAAAAACAATTCAAAATAAGCATCATTGGTTAAATCTATGGTGGGGTTACTTGCTTTTTTGGAGACTTTGGGATCGCGAGTCCGCATGCGTTTATTGGTTAATCCAAGATTGAGGTTTTGTCTTGATGTTTTTGGACAGTGCCTGCCTACGGCGAGGGTCATTTTATTGAATATGCCACCTGAGATTAATACCGTGTCATCAACCAGGCTTTTGTTATCCAATGATACATTATCTGCAATAGTCACATCACCTTTGGATATTAGGGTGCTGGTGGCTAAGGTTTCACGCAAGAAAGGAGAAAATGTATATTGTTGTAAGGCTTTATATTGAGCACTATTGTCAGCGGATTTTCCCGTGACAATGACTTCGAGTTCGTTGGGGTTACCTGCGGTGATCGTCCGATAGCTGATATCATAACTGCCCACTTGATTGAGTGTGCCAGTGGGTAATGTGCCAGTATCAGCACCAATGATTGTGGGTTTATCTAAATTGATAATCGCAGCTGTGAGTCCTGATGAGGTACTTAATTCGGCTTGTTTTGCTTGGTAATAGTTGCCTGAAATACGCTGTTCTAATACACCGACTTGAGCACCATAGAGAGTGACAAGTGTGGTGCTGAATAGCAATATACCGGCGATTAATAACGTCGAACCACCGGTTTGTTTGTAGAATTGTTGAAGTTTAAAATTTGCCAAAATGATTACCTCGCAATCAAAGAAGTTAAAATGGCTATTGAATTGTTGTGACAATGTCATTTCTCAGCATCGCAGCATCAGAAACCTGCATTGTAATGTTTGAATCACTGGCTGAGACACCTTGAATATCAATCGTAATGCTGGTGGTATTAATTGTTTTTTCGCCAGTCGCAGCTGGATTGATATTGCAAGAGGTAAAGGGTTGGGTGCTAATATTCAGGCAATTGACCTTTTTAGTAAAAGCTAGATTATTTACAATAATTGAGTCAATGTCAGTGATGGGTGCCCAGGTGGCCCGGGTTGGTGAGACGGTATCGCAGGCATCTGCTCCAGCCCTGGCTTCAATAGCACCCTGACTGAGCCGGAAACCAAACTCATCACCAGGTTGATCAAGTACGCCATTATTATTGGCATCGTAAGTAAAGCTGATACAGCTGTTATCTTGGCTAATCATCAGTGAGCCAAATGTGTTATTTGTATTAAGATTGGCGTTTCTCCAATAGCCTGATCGTTTAATATCGCTTTTTATAACATCCAGTGCGGAACGCATTTCTTGACTGATGCGCGATAGTTTTAATGAGTGAGCATTATTGTCTAGGGTGCTTGATTGCATTTTAAAGACACCGGTTAACACAACAATGCCCAGTGCTAAACTGACCATTAGCTCAACCAAGCTAAATCCTTTGGGTTTTATTGGGTAGGGTTTTGGTGTTTTCAATGTAATAACTCCTCTAAAGTGGGGGTTTATCAAGATAAATAATAGTTAGCTACAGTTTGGGTAAGAGGACACGGTATTGGAGCATAGTTTTAATTGGCCAAGCCCTGATAGTTTGAGTGAAACACTCGTACTATTTGTTGCCGTTAGAGTGAATGTGCCAGATGTAATACTGTTAGTCGCATCCGTTATTTTTCCTCGCGGACCAAAATTTACCGTACCGGTATAGCTGCTAGTAAAAGTGATGCTATCGTTCACCGGTGTATTGATGAGGCAGGCACTCGTCAAACAATCGCAACTAGCAGTAATGTCAAAGCCATAGCAGGCATTACTGGCACCTATTGATAATATGACATCGCTATTTCTTTTTAATGCTTCGCTGCGTGCTAGTTGGATATCGGCATAGAGTTTCTCTGAGGAACCTTTCAAACGACTCCTGATATTAAGATCGTTCATTGCAGGTACGGCTAGCGTCACAATAATGGCTAATATGGCAATCGTCGCGAGCATTTCTAAAAGGGTAAATCCGGTACATGCATTGCTTGTTTTCATAGCGTTAAACTAACCTTTACTAAAGATCGCTAAGTGCCCTTGCTCATGCTTCATAATAATGAAGAAGGGTCTCAAATATTATGCGTTGCAGCTAATATTTAAATATTGATGATTCCTGTGAATAAGTTAACGACAGGGATTGAAATACTTAATCGTGCCTCGATTACTTTAAATAATATTTGTGACAATGATCACTAAACCTATATCGTTCTCAGTCCGAAATATTAAATAGTTGTATTTCAAAAATACTTGAAATGAATTTCAAGTTGTGGCTATCTAATTGATTTAAAAATAAATGAGGCGATAAATGGCTGATTTAAAAAAAACTGCAGGGTTTACTCTTATCGAAATCATAATAACTTTAGCAGTTGCTGGGATACTCGTATCACTTGCATATCCTGCTTATACTGATTCTGTTCGTAAAAGTCGTCGGACAGATGCCATGACAACCTTAATTGAGTTGCAAATGTTACAAGAAAAACATCGGTCGACGAATATTAGTTATGCGGCAGATCTGACTACTTTTGGCTATACGGTTGTCAGTAGTAAAGCTCCAACGCCGAGTGGGTATTATGAATTAGAGCTCACCGGTGTTTCAGGTGCCGGATTTACTATTACTGCAATACCTCTAGGGGATCAAACGAGAGATACGAGTTGTGTGAGTTTTGTGGTGACGCAGAATGGTCCAGATGTTAGTACGGCAGTTAAGAAGTCATGCTGGAATCAATAGAGTATTCGATAAACCACTATTTGTCATAATTTCAAGTAGTGGAACCTCTAGAATTATTATTCAACGTTAATACTTGGGTCGACCTGTATGTGGCTAGTTAGTAACACTTTTCCTTGATCGATTAAGGCTAATTGCCATTGGCCTGTTTCCATGGGTTTAGGGAGATTGCTGACAACGCTGGTAGCCGATACGCCGGCAGTAATGCTAACCGGTTGTGTGTGTTGCTGACCGGAGGGAGAGGTCCATTGATAAGTAATTTTTTTATCTTCTAGGTATTGAGTTAACTCAGTCCATATTACCAGTTTTTGACTGGGGTGGACGATGGTTTGTTTAACAAATCGTTTGTTTTTTTGGTTTTTTACAAACTTTCCAAAAGTAAGGGTCTTGGGGCCTGATTCTCGTATTTCATCTGCATGGAACTGTCGACCACCAATGGGCTGGTAGTTTTTCAGTTGTGCGGTGAACTCCTCATTTAGCTGGATATACCATTGGGTCACTAGTTTGTCATAACGTGTGGTTTTGTCCAGATGTAAGGGGGCTATATTATTTTTTTCTAATGGATCGTTATCTAAATCGTAGAGCTCCATATGGTTACCAATGCGTGAGCCAATGAATTTCCATTGACCATCGCGGACTCCCCATAATGGTGGTTGTGAGCTTTTGAAAAAATAGGCCAGTTTTTGTTGATAATCTTCTGTTAGTAAACTTTGTCCAGGTATACGTATGCGCGGTGCTTTAGTAAAGGATAACAGCGTTGGCATAATATCGCCAATTTGGCCAATACGATGTGATAATAGGGTGCTGGAGGTTAGTTTTGGATGAGTGATCAATAAGAAATTTTTTACATTTTCTTCATAAATATAATTTTTATGAGTCAAGTTCTTCGGGTGACGTTCAGCAAAAGCTTGGCCATGATCTCCAGTAATAAGGATAATGGTGTTTTCAAATAAATTTCTTTTTTTCAATGCCTCAATAAATGTTGCGATGACGTTGTCGGTATAATGCAAAGCATTTAAATAGCGAGTCTTGCGATCTTTGCCGGTGAATGGTGTTGGGTAGTTTTCTGGTACGGTATAAGGATGATGGGTGGCATTGCTTAAATATTGTATAAAAAAAGGTGATTGATTGGATTGCTGCTGATCAATCCAATTGAGGGCTAACTTCAGGACGGCTTGTTCTTCGCCTCCCCAAGAGTGTAGTTTGTTCTGCTTTTGAAATGACTGCTCTGCTTCTTTGAAATCGAAATAATAGTCAAAACCAATGTTTTGATAAAATCCGTTTAAATTCCCAAAGTCTAGATGTTGGCTTGATAGTAAAGCTGTGTGGTAACCTAATGCTTTTAATGCTTTGCCGAGTGTGGGTCCGCTATATGGGTATTGCAATTCCATAAAGACGCTACCTTGCGTTATAGTAAGGCCGCCGGTATTCATTGCTACGTGAGAAACAGTGGTTGCAGGGTAAACACTATATAACGTGTCAAAGACGATGGCATTCTTCGATAATTCAAATAATGTGGGTGTTATCTCTGGGGAGGGTAAGCCTTGGTTGGGAAGAAGTTGCAACGAGCCCACCGATTCTAAAACAAATAATACAATATTGGGTGTGGGTAGTTCGGTTTTTAGTTGAGAGACGGCTTGGGCGAGTTGATCCGTGATTACTGCTTTATCATAATATTTGCCATATATCGGCTGGTAAATATCAGCGACAGGTTGCGCGACAGGTTGCTTGGTTTTATCCGTGGCTGTTGTGTTGTTGCTGTGCGTTGATGTCTGGTATACATCGATCATTAAGCTGGCGATGGGGTGATGTTGGGCGTTGGCATTGGGGCTATCTAATGAGTAGACGACGCCACCTGAAGCCAAAAGCAGGATGGCTAGCGTTAACGAAAAACGCTTGGGACGTTTAAGCAAGGGGGTCAATAGGTGGCATGATTCTTTTTTGAGTGATTCATTTTGGAGTACCAACCGTGCAATATATACCGTGCTTATGAGTAAAATCGTACTATTTAGGTAAAAAATGTTATCGATTTCTGACGTAAACGAGTCGATTAAATTGCTGGCGCCGGCGAGTCCTTCAAATTGATTGGTATGAAAGTCGGTAAAGAATAGTTTATAAAGGACTTGGTTGATGACCAAATATCCATTGCAAGTAAACACAATCAGGATACTTAACCATTGTGTGACTCTGGAAAAATGAAGTAATACCACAAGTAGGCCCAGGGCCACCGCCAATATGATATTGTCACTATGAAATCGGTCGATGAGTGTGAATAGTGAAACAGCCTGTTCTGCTGGGTTTGGTAAAATATAAAAAACATAGTTTTCTATATAAATGAAAACAATTAACAGCAGATGGATCATGCAAACTGTTAAACACAATTCAAGGTGATGATAACGAGCAATGGGTTTCATATTTAGATAATGCCAAATATAAGTAAATGGAAAGTATCAATTTTCACAGTTGTTAGTGATAACGGCTGATGATTGCTAATATTTAGCTGGGTGGCTTGGATGGACGTGAGAGTGAGCATTTTACTCGTTTCAATGCTCCTGCGTAGGAATACAGGTTCGTTGCTAATGCCCAGCTAATTACCAGAGGTTCCCATCCAGGAGCATGAGAACCCGTCAGTTGTTGCAGTTAAAGCAGATTTTAGGCCGAGATTTTGGGGCTGGAATTAATATATTGTTAAAATGGGATTTCTGCGACGGATGGGCCACTGAGCGTTTCGATATCATCAGCCTTCATGGGATAATCACGTATTTGAATATTATTGACATAAATCGCTGCCGTCTCTCCATCATTATCGGAGAAAAGCAGGCTGGGGCGACTATTAAGATTGGAGCTTAATGCCCATTCACTATCGATTTCCGACACGGTATGCTGGCCAATGAATTGACCATTGAGATAGAAGGTCATCTGGCTTTGGTTTTCACTATTCACCGATGCGACCATGATGAGGCGATACCATTGATTGGGTTCAATATGTCCAAATGTTGATGCTTGAATGTTGAGTTGATGTTGTTCATTGATGAATACGGTGGCATTTTTATCGTTATTATGATGCCTTTGCAATAACGATTGGCGTTTTCCTGCACTTTCTTGTGGTCTTAAAATATCCATGATTAAGGTATATTGATTCATATATTTTCCACTGCCTGGTCCCATGTGATGGAAACCTGGCAGCATTTGCAGTCCATGTTTGGCTTGGAAGGCGGGAACATGGAGTACTTGGGCGACTTGCCCATGGATGGCTGGTAAATCAAAATCCTCGGTACTGCCAAATTTTACTTGTTGAGAAACTTCTGGCCGATATCCCCAATGACGGAGTCGTGAGCCGATGCTTGCTTGTAAATCGTGCTGCTGGAAGTTCCATGAACCCATAATGCGGGGTTGGGGCACTGGACCTCCATCACCATTTAAGCATGCGACATTATGCAAGGCGGCAGGTCGATCGGTTTCTATACCATCGATACCAAGTTGGATAGCAGCTTTCATTACGGTTGGTTCGTTGATGACATAAGTCCATACAAATAAGTCATGCTTATGGGCGATGCGAATTAATTCTTGGGTATCTTCACGTCCTAATAGGGTGGGCCAGAAAAACTCTAAGCCGACGACGCCGTGTTCCTTCAGGTAAACAATCCATTTTTCGTCCCAATCTTGAGGAATTTCCCGAAACCAAACCAAGGGTGTGTTGGGCAAGTTTTTTCTGTAGCGTTTTAACATGCGATGGCTACTTACAGCCGGGTAAATACTGTCTGCTGGCAGTGCATGTTCTTTTAGCATGCGTGCGATGGCAGGCGCCAAATTACTGACTTTTATATCGAGATATAGTGACCCGCGATGGGCGCTAAGCTTGATGATTTCGGCGAGTGTAGGTACCGTAATATGTGTTAATTCTGATTTTTTCCATGAGCCAGCATCTAGGGTTTGTAATTGTGTAACAGTCCAGTTAGCCACAGGTCCCATGCCATCGGTGGTACGGTCTAATAAGTTATCATGCATCAGAACGGGTATACCATCTTTACTTAGGCGTATATCGATTTCTGCGAAATTAGCACCGTTACTAAATGCTTGGTTTACGGCTTGTAGTGTATCTTCGGGTTCATCATAGGAGTTCCCTCGATGGCCAATGACGTGAAAGTCACATTTGTCAAATTTTTGAACGGGTAGGCTGGGTATAGTTATGCTGGGCAATGCTTGTTTTGTTTTATTTGTAAAACTAAAAAGCAATAGCAAGACCATTACGATGAGGCTCAAAATAAGTAGTCGTATTACGGTGGCAGATTTGGCAATGAGCATTGGTTACGTCGCATTTAGGTCACTAGTAATAGTACCTTAGCGTCTAATGCCAGAAAAATTTGAATTTAGTTCGACCTTGAATCATCTGCTGTTTGAAAATTAATTTCATTAAGATCAAGCAAGATCAAATGATCGACGACTCAAGATCATTCTAATAATTATAAAAATAAGGTGCCTTCACTGACCAATACAGCCTGTCCCCCTATCTGGATTTTAGTGAGTGAATTGTTCTTTTTTTGTACGCTAGCGTGCAATACGCTATGTCTTCCATTGGGGATACCACGCTTGGCAATAAATTGATACGTACCATCAGTAATATGGCTGTTAAGATATAAATAGCCAGTAAAGGCAGGCAATGCAGAGCCAATAGGTGGATCTTCAGTAGGCAGGATGTGTTGGCCTAATAGGCGAGCAGAATAGGTCGGTTGATCTTTTTTTGTGTTGGTTGTGGTGAATAAAAAGAGTTCGGGAACTAGTGTGGCGGTGGCAGATGAGTTAATCCATGCTGACAGTTGAAAGTGAGCGTCCCTTAATATTTCTTCTGAAAGGATTGGCACTACCAGATACGGGCGATCACAGGTTGCCACCATAGGTCGATAATCGTCGAGAATTAGATCACTTTGCTTGCATGATAGTATTTCGGCAAGTTCATGTAGCGGTGGCACATAAGTATCCAGGATGGGGTGCTTGTCCATGGTGAATTGGGTTAGGCTGATTTGGCCTTTGTTCTGATGTAAGGTGATTTTAATTGGTCCAATTTTTTCCTCAACGTGAAAGTTTGCAAGACCTTGCTCAAAGCATTCTGGCTGGTAATATCCTAAAGCGAATGCCGCTGCAATGGTTGGATGGCCGGCAAAATTGATTTCTGTCTTTGGTGTGAATATTCTGAATTTGCTAAAAAAGGCATTGCTGCTAGGTGGTAAAATAAAAACTGTCTCGGAGAAATTGAATTCACTGGCAATTTTTTGCATTTGTTTCTCAGTGAGTCCAGTTGCTTCTGGGAGCACTAATATTTGAGCACCTCCAAATAATTGATCAGTAAATGCATCGATTGTGCAAAATTTATACGGCATGTAGTTCTCCCAGAGATTGTTTAGGAATGAAGCTTATTTGATTTTGAGCAACCTGAAGCTAAACGTTACCAAAGTTATTAAATGCGAGCAAAAGGTTTCGTTCACATTTGAGGTAAGTGCAGGATTTATGGGGGGATACAGATGTATTCTGGCTTTACCGATATGGGAGTGAAAATGCCTGACAAAAGGGGAGATCACTCCCATTAAATTAATGGCAGTAAATAAAAAGAGCTAGATAACGAAGCGAAGTCAAGAAAAATACCTTTCGTTAACGTCGCCTGCGCAACAAACTGAGTCCGATTAAGCAAAGGCCTGCACAAAGGATGATAGTGATTTCGAAAGACTCTTTGGCATATTGAATCAATGCACGGCTTTGTTTTTGTGAACGATCTTCTTTTAACCTTTGTGCTTGACGGTGTGCGTTTATCTCATTAGTGATGGGGTGGGTGGTCGATGATGCTGTTTGAGAAGATGTTTGGTTTTGGTGCTTTGGGTGAAGTGGTTTTTTTCTGAAGCTGTCTATAAACTGAATTGATGGAACGTTGAGTCGTGCATAGATGTTGTTGT